>Ga0247841_10002704_pt1 | contig 34643 bp, 29 predicted proteins | sample LaCruzMarch2015__2_FD_192410 | JGI IMG/M metagenome (GOLD analysis project Ga0247841, IMG submission 192410) | Freshwater microbial communities from meromictic Lake La Cruz, Castile-La Mancha, Spain - LaCruzMarch2015_18m | ecosystem: Environmental > Aquatic > Freshwater > Lake | place: Spain...
ATTACTTATACCCTGCCTGAATCAAAACATATAAAATCAAAATTGCTTAAAATGGATGATGAGCAAGCTGAATTATACCAAATCATTCAGAAAAATTATTAGGGTGTCCCAACGCTGAAAACAGGAAAAAAACCCCAAGTTCTCACTTGGGGTTAATAGAACTCCGAACATTAATCCGAAGTTAAAAGTAAATGCTGAATGGTTTTATTTTACTTTTTTTCCGAGTTCAGCGCCTGCTTTAAATTTCACAACCTTCTTGGCTGGAATTTTAATTTCTTTGCCATTCTGTGGATTGCGTCCTTTACGGGCTGCTCTCTTGGAAACAGAGAAAGAACCAAAACCAACTAAAGCAACTCTTTCGCCTTTGCCCAAAGCTTTGGTTGTAGCAGTGATAACAGCTCCCAGAGCCCTTTTGGCATCTACTTTAGACAATTTTGCTTCAGCTGAAATTGCATCGATTAACTGAGCTTTGTTCATTTTTTTAAGTTTTTAGTTAATACTAATTAGGTTAAAACCCTGCAAATATAAGGTATCTATAAAAAAAGTCAAGGGTTTTTATCTGAAAACCCTTGAAAATGTTGAAAAAATCAAATTTTTGTTAATAACTCAATGCTAAAAACAGGTATTTATCAAGGGTTTCAGACAAACATCCTTCCGAAACCATTAAGAAAATTCCCAATATTCAAGGGTTTGCGGCCAGCGGGTTGTAGTTCTAAGATTTGTAAATGACCATTTCTTCCGGTGACATTTAAGAAGGTTTTTCCATCTGTAATAACCCTTCCTGGAACTTGAGGATCATTGGAGAATTCCACGGATGATCGAAATATTTTAACAAATAATAATCTCCCATCTGCAGTTAATAATTCGGTATAAGCGCCGGGGTGCGGAGCGAGTCCCCGTATCTTATTATGAATGTCGGTAATATTCTGATTCCAGTCAATTCGGCAATGTTCCTTAGTTAATTTTGGAGCGCTTTTTAATATCTCATCATGGTTCAGTATATCGATCTGAGCAATTCCAAACACTGTTTTATGTAAAATATCTTCCAGTGTCTTTAACATTAATCCTCCGCCGGAAACCATAAGTCTGTCATGAAGTTCTCCGGCATTCTCTTCTGGTCCTATGACCAGAGAAGCCCTATATATTATGTTCCCGGTATCAATTCTTTCATTCAGAAAAAATGTTGTCAGACCGGTCACTTTTTCACCATTAATAATCACCCAGTTTATTGGAGCCGCTCCACGGTACTGTGGTAATAGAGATGCATGAAGATTAATTGTTCCAAGGGGAGGTAACGACCAAATGGATTTCGGGAGCATCCGAAAAGCAATGATGATCTGTATGTCGGGCCGTAAATCAACAAGCTGTTCCCGGAATAGTGGATCCTTAAGATTTGTTGGTTGCAAAACAGGAATGCCTAATTCCAACGCTGCTTCTTTGACCGGAGAAACTTTAATTCTGAGTCCTCTGCCAGCGGGTTTGTCGGGAACTGTTACCACGGAAACAACGGAATAATCGCTCTCAACAATCCTTTGAAGCGAATAAGCCGCAAATGCAGGTGTTCCAAAAAATATTATCCGAGGATATGAAAACATATAAAAAAGCCTGAAAAAATCAGGCTATAAAGTTAATGTTTAGGACCGGATGTCAAGATTATTTTTTTAAAAGTCCCTCCGTGTAGGATATATACTTATCGATCTCTCTTCCCTCATTGGAACGGGGAAATTCATCTTTTATCCGTTTATAATAACTCAGTGCTTTTTCAAGATTTCCAAGTTCTTCATTTGCCCATGCTGCTTTCATAAGAAACAGAGGAGAAGTGAAATCATTCTTATTAATTTCGGCAGCCTCGAAGTACAGTCCGGCGGCTTTCTCAATTTGCTTTAGTTCCATATAAGCATCACCCATTGCTCCTTTTGCCATGGAAGCTACAATTTTATTATCAGTATTAAATTTCTTTAAATAAGTCAGCGCTTCTTCAAACCGTCCCATTTTCAGATAACAAATTCCGGTATAATAGTGCGCAAGTTTTGCAGATTTTGTGATGCCGTATTCGTCAATAATGGCAAGAAAACCAAGATATTGTCCATCTCCGTTGAGCGCTTTTTTCAGTGAATCCTGCTCAAAATACTTTTCAGCCATAAACATTTGCGACTGGGCCTCTTTTTCTTTTGGAGATAAATAGAATCGACGGAATCCAAAAAAACACAGAACGATAACAACGATTACTCCGACTACAATCAGAATGACCTTCTGATGTTTCTCAATAAATTGTTCCGTTTTCCCAAAAGCCTCTTCAACAGCTATGATGCCTTCTTCCGTTTTGTTTGCTTTTTTATCAAGCTTACTTGTCATATTTTAGAATTTTTTAAAGGTGCAAAGTTAACTTTTTTCCCGACATCCCAGCGTTGACCCGCATATTTTTTAACTTTGTGACTCATCCCGAATAAGAATCTATGTCTGTAATACAAGGTCTTACACCCGAAACACAGTTAAAGTTGCTTGATTTTCTATTCGGTTTTATTACCCCGGAACGCAGGAAAAAATTCGAATATCATATCCGTTTTCGTACCCGATATCTTACCCTTGTCCTGGAAGACATCTATCAGTCGCATAATGCCAGCGCTGTGTTGAGAACATGCGATTGCTTTGGAATCCAGGATGTACATATCATTGAGAATATCAACCCTTATAAGGTTAACCCCGACGTTGCACTGGGTTCCTCGAAATGGTTATCGATTGAAAAGTATAACCAGAGTGAAAATAATACGGTTTCCTGCCTGAGTCAATTAAAAAAAAGAGGTTACCGGATTATTTGCACGACCCCGCATAAGGAGGATTATACTCCTGCCACTATCCCTCTGGATTCTAAATTGGCTCTTGTTTTTGGCACAGAACTTGCCGGACTTAGTCCTGAATCTCTTGAAATGGCCGACGGTTTTATAAAAATTCCAATGGTAGGATTTACGGAAAGTCTAAATATCAGCGTTTCAGCGGCAATATTTATACATACCCTGACAGATCGTTTACGCAATTCGAAAATAAACTGGTCGCTTTCGGAATCCGAAAAGCAATCAATTCTATTAGCATGGACTATGCAGACAATAAAAAAGTCCGAGATATTGATTTCTGAATATCTGCGTCGGGAACAAATCTACTAAGTGTATTTATTCGATCATTTTTCTTATTTTTGTAACGTTTTTGAAAATGTTAAAATAAATTTCTATGGGAAAAGGTGATAAAAAATCAAAAAGAGGTAAGATTGTTATCGGCTCTTATGGAGTCAGTAGACCACGAAAAAACAAGAGAGTTCGTACTCCGATGGTAAAAATAAAAATCGAACCGAAAATTAAAGAACCTAAGGCAAAAAAAGAAGAAAAGAAGATAATTCCTGTTGAACCCGTTGTTGAAGTTCAGGTAACAGAAGTGATCGAAGAAAAGTTAACTAAAAAGGCGCCGGTAAAGAAATCTGTTAAAAAAACTGTTACAGAAATTCCCGCTCCGGAAATTAAATCAGAAGAAAAACCAAAAAAGGCAAAAACTAGAAAAAAAGCAGAACCTATTGATAAAAAAGAGAGTTCACAAAAGGAAGAACAAAAACAGGAATAATCTGAATTTCTTTTCTCTCGAAAAATCGTCCGGATCTGTCATGGCAGACCCGGATTTTTTAAATGGACAGTTTGATTACCACCTATTTCCCATCTATTACATCGCTTCAAATCCAGCGTTTCAATTCATTAGGTATTCTCTACCCGGAGTGGAATGCAAAAATCAATGTCATATCACGAAAGGATATTGATCAACTATATCTGCACCATATTCTTCATTCATTAAGTATTGGGAAGATCGTATCCTTCAAACCGGGAACTGAGGTTATGGATGTCGGGACCGGAGGAGGATTCCCGGGTCTCCCCCTTGCCATTTTATTCCCGGAATGTCATTTTACGCTAATCGATTCCATTGCAAAAAAAATTAAAGTTGTCCATGAGATTTCCAGAGAAATTGGGCTATCGAATTTGAAAACATTATGTTCACGTTCAGAAAACATCCAGGGCTTTTTTGATTTTATTACCGGAAGAGCGGTTTCTGATTTGCCGGGCTTTTCCAACATTGTCAGAAAAAATATCCGGAGAAAGGGATTCAATAACATCCCTAACGGAATCCTCTATTTGAAAGGAGATATCCCGGAGAAAGAGATTCAGTCGCTTCCCGGGGAAGTTACCATTTACGCACTTTCGAATTTTTTCAAAGAAGAATATTTTAAAACAAAAAAGATTATTCATATATATAACTTTTAATATGTTTTTGGTTGGATCATCTATTTTTCGTTATTTAGCCAGCTCATTGAAAACCATAATTATTTATTAATCATTAAAAGGAGGATTTATGGCCGAACAAAAGAAATTCATTCCCTTTGTATCTGCAGAAACCAATATGAAAGAGTTCACCGTTAAAGCCCTTATTATTGGTCTTTTCTTTGCCGTTATTCTTGGCGCAGCGAATGCATATCTCGGACTAAAAGCCGGGATGACCATTGCCGCAACCTATCCGGCTGCTGTGCTTGGCATGGCACTATTGCGCCTGATGAAGGGTACCATCCTGGAAGAAAACTTCACACGTACTGTTGGTTCTATCGGCGAATCTATTGCCGCAGGGGCAATATTTACATTGCCTGCTTTCTTTATTTCCGGGATCTGGTCTGAATTCTTTACTGCAGGTCATTATATTACTTCTTCACTAATCCTGATCGCCGGTGGCATCCTGGGCATTATGTTCGTGGCTTTACTTCGCCGGGTGATGGTTGAAGATGCAGAACTTCCGTTCCCCGAATCAGTAGCGGCAGCCGAAATTCATAAGGCTGGTCAGGGAGGTTCAAGTGGTTCAAAATTTCTTTTCTGGGCAATGGCCCTGGGTGGATTAATAAAAATTTTAGGAGAATTAAAATTATTTCTATACCTGTGGGAAAAATTCGTTGTTTTCGGAAAGCAAACGATCAGCGGAACCATTTTTAAGGGCCATGGTGGAATGTTACTCAGTTCTCCCGGAATTAGTCCTGCTTATATGGGTGTGGGATATATTATCGGGCCCAAACTCGGAGCATTAAACTTTAGTGGAGGTCTGATTGCCTGGGGGTTGATGGCTCCTATGATCATGTATTTCCTGATACCGAGCGTCAATTTGGGTGACTGGGCGGCTTTCCTGATGAGTCATGATTCAACACTTACGCTGGACAGCGCTATGTCTAAAGTTTCTGATCCGACTTACCAAATCAACCAGATCTGGAAATTTATTATCCGTCCCATCGCCATCGGAGGAATGCTCGTGAGTGCTGCTTTTACATTGTTCAAAATGAGAAAAAGTTTATCGACGGGTATTGCTCGATCTGTAAAAGATGTTAAAAAAGCGGCAACCGGTATCGAACACGATGTGCCAAGAAATGAAAAGGATATAAGTTTCACATGGATAATGATTGGAATTGGAGCCGTTGCCGTTCTTACCTTCTGTATCACCTACTTTATCTTTTCGGCCGGTATCCTTATTTCTTTCGTCGCAGCCACTTTGATGATCATCCTGGCTTTCTTTTTTGCTTCCGTTTCCGGATATCTTGTCGGGATAATGGGGTCCAGTAATAACCCGATCAGCGGATTGACCCTTACTGCGCTCGTTGTAACTGCCTTAATCCTGGTTGCACTTGGTGTACAGAAAGAAGCGGGTGTGGCGACGGTATTGGGAGTTGCTGCAATTGTCTGTGTCTCTGCAGCAGTTGCCGGCGAGATGTTACAGGATTTGAAAGCAGGTCATATCCTGGGTGGTACCCCATGGAGAATGCAGATCGGTGATATACTTGGAGTTATTCTTGCTGGATCTGTCATGTTTGTAGTCCTGGCTTTTCTTAACGATGGTGATATTGCCAGTGGAAATAACCTTGGTTATCAGGGCGGTTTTGGAAGTAAGAATCTTTCCGCACCCCAGGCAAGTCTGATGGCTATCCTGTCGCGCGGTATTGTTCAGGGAGAAATGGCCTGGCCGTTAATCATAGCCGGGATGCTGATGGGCACTGCCTTTATCCTTATGCAGGTTAAGAGTCCCATGCTCGTCAGCGTTGGGATGTACCTTCCAATCGAGACGACTTTTGCCATTTTTGCTGGCGGTTTGATCAAAGGAGCCGTCGACCTCTATAATGAAAAAAGGAAACACAACGTTGCACAGAAAATCAGGGTGGAAAATACCGGGGTACTTCTTGCGTCCGGACTTATTGCAGGGGAAGCTTTAATGGGACTGGTAATTGCAATCCTGGCCGTATTTAACATCTTTCTTTACGACTATTTTGTATTCTTCAAGAATCCGACATTCTGGATCAGCTTTATTGTGCTTGCAGCAATCGCTTATGTCCTGATTCAGATTCCATTGAAAAATGCAGGAAAACCTGATGAACCGGCGCCACCTGTTTCAGGAGTTTAAAACAAAAAAAGCATACTCAATGATTCGGAGGGTGAAGAGATATCTTTCCCCTCCGTCATAAACAATAACATGAATTTCCTACAACGGAGAAAAATCCTTAGACGATCTAATTTTCTTGACCTTACGCCTGTCAGGGTTCTTAATCATGAATCCAGGGAAGATGATTTGATCAACCTTCTGATGCCACGATTTAAAAATAAATACTGGTCAAGAATGTTTCAACCAAAATCAAAAGGTGAGTTCATAAAAATTAAACTCGATCAATCCGGATCGCTCACCTGGCTGTTGATCGATGGGGACACTTCAGTTATTAAGATTTGTGAAAAACTGAAAGAACGCTACTCCCACTGTTTCAATCAGACGGAAGAAACTGAAGAACGGGTCACAAAATTTCTCTCCATGCTTTATGAGCAACGGTATATCACTTTCCGGGAAATAGAATATAATGCGTAACCCTTTAGCTTTTTTATTATCTTTGAGCAAGCTATTTAATGTCTACACTTTCAACATCTTTATTCAATAACCAGCGCTGTAATATTCAAAACATTCAATATTAATAACGTGATAAATCAAACACAATGAGCAAAGATATTCTCAACCTCGAACCGAAAGCCCTGTGGAAGAATTTCTACAGCCTGACTCAAATTCCTCGCCCTTCCAAGAAAGAAGAAAAAATTCGGGAATTCATCAAAAATTTTGGTAAAAACCTGGGACTTGAAACCCTGGTCGATGAAGTCGGCAATGTCATCATCCGAAAACCTGCTACTCCCGGAATGGAGAATCTTAAGGGAGTTATCCTGCAAGGTCACCTCGACATGGTTCCTCAGAAGAATAGCGACAAAGTTCACGACTTTGAAAAAGATCCGATCGAGACTATTCTCGACGGAGAATGGGTAAGCGCCAATGGAACCACCCTGGGCGCTGATAATGGTATGGGGGTCGCTGCAGCTATGTCAATTCTCGAATCAAAAGATATCGAACATGGTCCCATTGAAGCTCTATTCACGACCGATGAAGAAACGGGAATGACCGGAGCTACCGGATTGAAACCAGGTGTCATTAAAGGAGATATCCTGATTAATATGGATTCCGAAGATGAAGGAGAACTCTACATCGGTTGCGCTGGTGGAACCAATGGTAATTTTAAATTTACTTACTCCGAAGTTCCTGTCCCTGCCGAACATACTGCACTAAAAATCAACGTGACCGGTTTAAAAGGCGGACATAGTGGCGTTGATGTTCATCTTGGAAGAGGGAATGCCAACAAGATCATGACACGATTACTCTGGCACAGTTCGCGTAAACATGGAATCAAACTTTCATCTATTGATGGAGGAAGCTTACGTAATGCAATTCCTCGTGAAGCTTTTGCAGTTATAATCCTTCCAAATAAAGAGAAAGATTGTTTCCTTAAATGTCTTGACGAATTTACCGAGACTATAAAAAAAGAATTATCAGCTGTTGAACCTTCTTTAAAAATAGAAGCCCTCCCCACTGAATTGCCGAAAGTTATGATTGATGAGAAAACACTCCGCAATCTGTTAAATGCACTTTATGGCTGTCCCAACGGAGTCCTTAGGATGAGTAATGAAATGAAGGGATTGGTTGAAACTTCTACCAATCTCGCAATTGTCAAATCAGACCATGGAGTTATTAACATTCAATGTCTCCTCCGGAGTTCCGTGGATTCTGCAAAAGACGACCTGGAACAAATGATGCAATCGATTTTTGAAATGGCAGGAGCTGATTTTGTTTTCGATGGAAAGTACCCCGGATGGAAACCTAATCCTAATTCCCTTATCTTAAAAACCATGCTGAATATCTATCATGAAAAATTTGGTCACACTCCCGAGATTCGGGCCATCCATGCAGGTCTGGAATGCGGAATTTTAGGGGGTACCTACCCGAACTGGGATATGATTTCTTTTGGACCGACGATCCGATATCCGCACTCTCCGGATGAAAAGGTGAATATCGCAACCGTTCAGAAGTTTTGGGATTTTCTTGTTGAAACCTTAAAAAACATTCCAACTAAGTAACCCGCTCCTCCATTAAGACTAAATTTATATTGCCTATTTGGAGGGATAAAAAAAAAATGTATCTTTGCAATCCCAAAAAATAATGCAAGATGACGAAAAGAACATTCCAACCCTCTAACCGAAAAAGAAAGAACAAACATGGTTTTCGTGAACGCATGTCGACTGCGAATGGAAGAAAGGTACTTGCAGCAAGAAGAGCAAAAGGAAGAAAGAAACTGACAGTATCTGACGAAAAACAAGATAAGGAATAATTTGTTTTTGGTTTTAAGGTTCAATAAAATTTTGGACAATTTGTAGAAAAAAGAAGTTAAGGTCGTTTAACTTCTTTTTTGTTTTTTATAGAAATGTTTTGCATTAACTTATTCCTATGAAAAAATTTAGTTTCAATGCTGTTTTGCCATATATCGTGGCAATCGGCCTTTTTGTAATCATCATTTTTGCTTATTTTACTCCATTACTCGAAGGGAAGCGGATCATCCAGGGTGATATCGTACAGTTTTCCGGCATGTCGAAAGAAATTGTCGATTTTCGTTCAAAAACGGGTCAGGAACCTTTATGGACAAATTCTATGTTCGGAGGAATGCCTGCCTACCAGATCTCCACAAAATATACTTCTAACCTTATCGGTTACCTTGATAATATTTTTACTCTTGGACTTCCACACCCGGCAAATCTGGTATTTTTATATTTCCTCGGATTCTTTTTTCTTCTACTGGTAATGAAAGTTAATCCATGGCTTGCCATTGCGGGCGCTATCGGATTCGCATTCTCCTCCTACTTCTTCATCATAATCGATGCAGGCCATAATTCAAAAGCCCATGCCATCGGTTACATAGCCCCTGTCCTGGCCGGAATTATATTGACCATGCGTGGAAAATACTGGTGGGGAGGCATTATCACTGCTATTTTTCTCTCTTTGGAAATAAATGCAAACCACCCGCAGATTACTTACTACCTCGGAATGATTGCCGTCATCATGGGCATCGCGGAACTAATTGATTCAATCCGACTAAAAAAATTCGTCCCCTATCTCAAATCAATCGGGATTATTTTTATTGCGCTGGTTTTTGGTGTTCTTACGAACATAACCAGTCTCTGGGCAACCTATGAGTATGGGAACTACACAATCCGTGGAAAATCTGAGTTATCGAGCGCCAAAGCTGACAGAACCTCGGGTCTCGATAAAAGTTATATAACCAAATGGAGCTATAGTATCGGAGAAACAATGACGTTACTAATTCCAAACTTCTATGGAGGCGCTTCCGGTGGAAAACTCGGACAAAATTCCGAACTTGCAAAAGTCCTGCGATCCAACAGCCAACCCGATAATATCGTCAAATATTATACGAATCAGCCAATTCCACCCTTGTATTGGGGGAAGCAGCCGGGAACTGCGCCGGTTTATGTCGGGGCAATCATCTTTTTTCTGTTCATTCTTGGTCTCCTCATTGTAAAAGGATCTGTCAAATGGTGGTTACTTGCGGCGACATTAATATCGATCATGCTCGCATGGGGACATAACTTTATGGCATTTACTGATTTCTTTCTCTCTTACCTTCCGGGATATAATAAATTTCGAGCGGTAACTATGATCCTGATCATTGCAGAATTGACTATGCCCCTACTGGGAATTCTCGCCCTGAAAGAGGTATTTGACCCTGCCAATGACAAAAAGAAATTATTTAAAAATTTACAAATTGCCTTTTATTTCACGGGCGGAATTTGTTTGATTTTTATTCTTTTCCCAGGGATGTTCCTGGATTTTGTCGGATCCAACGACTTCAATTACGCTAAACAATATGAATTACCCGATTGGTTTGTCCAGGCAATTCAGACTGATCGGAAAAATCTTCTAATCTCAGATGCGCTCAGATCATTCATTTTTATCCTGCTAAGCGGCTTAGTGTTATGGTTGGTCATCTATCAAAAGCTTAAGAACCAATACGCTTATATAATTTTGATCGGATTAATCTTGGGTGATATGTTTACGGTCGATAAACGATATCTGAACAATGAAAATTTCACATCAAAATCGAAGGTCGAAAACCCCTTTACACTCTCGTCAGCCGATGAGATGATATTAAAAGATCCGGATCCGGATTACAGAGTCCTGAATCTAACCGTCAGTCCGTTCATGGACGCTACAACTTCGTATTTCCATAAATCAATCGGCGGATATCATGGTGCAAAATTTCGCCGTTACCAGGAACTAATTGAGCATGGCATTGACAAAGACATATCGGAATTTGGAAAAACAATGAGAACCGACAGTACTCCTGCCCTGAATATGTTAAATACAAAATATATAATCATTCCCGATAATAACCGGCAACCGGTTGTTTTTCAGAATCGCAAGGCGCTGGGAAATGTATGGTTTGTTAAAGGAGTCAAACTGGTCGCCAATGCTGATGAAGAAATAAGTGCGATCCAAAGTTTCAAACCCGATTCTATTGCAATCGTCGATAAACGATTCGCAGAAGAGTTAAAAACATATTCGCCCGGTAAAGATCCTATGGATTCTATATGGCTGACCTCCTATGCGCCGAATCAGTTAGATTATCGGTATAAAACCAAAAATTCCGGGTTGGCCGTTTTCTCGGAAATTTATTATCCTAAGGGATGGAATGCCTATATCGACGGAAAACCGGAATCCCATTTCCGAGCCGACTATGTGCTTAGATCAATGCTTTTACCATCAGGAGAGCATCATCTTGTATTTAAATTTGAACCAAAACTCTATTTGACAGGAGAGAAAATATCCCTGATCAGTTCCCTGATCCTGATCTTTGTTGGGATCTTTTTGGTGGTTTTTGAAATTTTCAAGGCAGGAAAAAAGTCCGTATCTGACCGATGACATTAAATTCCGACCAGATGAAACGTGCCCTGATTATCAGTTATTACTGGCCTCCAAGCGGTGGAGCAGGGGTGCAGCGCTGGCTCAAGTTTGTGAAGTACTTCCATGATTTCTGTTGGGAACCTGTCCTTTTTATTCCAAAGAATCCGGAATATCCTGAAATTGATAAGTCTCTGGAAAAGGATGTCCCATCCAGGCTTGAATTGATCAGACATCCCATCTGGGAACCTTATGGTTTTTACAAGAAATTAATCGGACGTAGAAAGGAGGAAAAAATAAATGCAGCTTTCCTCTCAGAAAAGAAAAAAAACAGGTTTGTTGAAAACATATCTATATGGATACGCGGGAACCTGTTCATACCCGATGCCCGCAAATTCTGGATAACCTCATCAGTCAAACGTCTTTCGAATTATCTGAACGATCATCCCGTGGATATAATTATATCCACAGGCCCACCACACAGCATGCATCTGATCGCCATGCCTTTGGCTGAAAGGTTTTCCATTCCGTGGGTAGCTGATTTCAGAGATCCTTGGACCGACATTGATTATTATAAAGATCTGAAGCTTTCATCATGGGCCGATAAAAAACATCATGCCCTGGAAAAGCAGGTCCTGGAGAAGGCAAACAGTGTTGTTGTAATCAGCAAAACCATGGCGGAAGTTTTCAGGAAGATTCATGATAGAAAATACGAAGTCATTACCAATGGTTTTGATCCGGAGGATATAGTGGAACAATCCCTGCCAGTGGATAAAAAATTTTCTATCGCTCATATTGGAACCCTTGTAAGTACCCGGAATCCGATTTCTTTCTGGGAAGCATTGAAGAGTTTAATTGCAGAACGAGACGATTTTGCAAAGGATCTTGAAATCAAACTGGTAGGAAAGATCGATTTTTCTATCTCTTCCGCCATCGAATCTTATAACTTGACAAAGTATTTAAATAAGATCGACTACCAGTCTCATGATGAGGTGGTGAAATGCCAGCGACAATCTCAAGTATTGCTTCTCATCATCAATAATACTCCGAATTCGAAAATGATCCTAACGGGTAAATTCTTCGAATATCTTGCTGCAAAACGCCCGATTCTTTGTCTTGGACCTGAAGATGGCGATGCTTCTGAAATTTTAAAGGAAACTTGTTCCGGTCTTATTTCCGGATTTGACGACTTCAATGGAATGAAGAAAAATATTTTGTCATTTTATGACAGGTACAAACACGGGAATCTTGAATCAGAAAGCATAGATATTGACCGCTTTTCACGAAAAGAACTTGCCCGCCAACTCACGGATATTCTCAACAGGATCATCTTTAAGGAATCACTCTGAAAGAATTTTATCACCCTTATACTTAACTATCGTTTTCCTCTTCCAGCGACCAGATAAATAATACGAATAATAAAGAATTACTCCTGTAAACCAGCCGATCGGGATAGACCACCAAACTCCCTGAAGTCCAATGGCCGGATTTCTGGATAAAAAGTAAGCAACCGGAATCCGGATAACCCAAAGGGAAAACAAACTAAAGAACATCGGAATCAGGGTATCCCCAGCTCCGCGGAGAAGACCGTTGATAATGAACATGGTAGAAAAAAGGATATAGGATGCTCCGATAATCATCAGGTATTCCCGGCCAATTATAATGACAGCAGGATCATTGGTAAACAATTGCATCAGGAACCTTCCTGATATTACCACAACGGCGGAAATGATCACCGTCATCAGTGATATCATAAGGAACGTTACTTTAAGACCGGTTTTTACGCGATCAGGCCGGTTTGCGCCAAGATTCTGTCCAACAAAGGTAGAAAGAGCAACCGCAAAACTCATTGCAGGCATAACGGCAAAACCATCAATCCTTCCAGCAACGCTAAAAGCAGCATTGGCATCTACCCCAAATTGATTTACGATCCAGTAAAGGGCAATAGTCCCGGCAGCGACAAAAGTTTGTTGAAAGCCTGCCGGAAGTCCTATCCTGATACTTTTATAGAAAATGATACGGTCAAAACGCAACTCCTTCATTGAAAATTTAATGATGTTGTGATAACGGTTAAGATAAATTATCTGTGCAATGAATGCGGCTCCCTGAGAAATAACCGTTGCAATCGCTACCCCGGCGACACCCCAATGTAAAACGGGGACGAATATCAAATCAAGAATAATGTTAAGCCCGACAGAACCTATCAAAAAATATAATGGTGTTTTCGAGTCACCCAGTCCGCGTAAAATAGCGCTGGTACCATTGTACCCAAACAAGAAAATCAATCCCGTAAAGAAAATGTTCAAAAAAAGTTTTGCCTGAGGAATAATTGCAGGGGGAAGATCAATTAAACGGAAAATATATTCGCTCAGAAAAATACCAATAACACTGACAATCAACGATATAAAAAAAATAAAAATATACATCGTATTGATTGTTTTTTTGACATTTTCAAGGTTCCTGGCGCCAAAATACTGGGAGACCACGATGGTAAATCCCATGGTCACACCAATAATAAATGATATCAGTAAAAAGATTATGGGCGCGGATGTTCCCACAGCAGCCAAGGCTTCTTTCCCGATAAATCTCCCGACCACTATGCTATCGACGAGATGATATAGTTGCTGGAAAATGTTTCCAATTAGCATTGGAATCGCAAACCGGAAAATTAATTTACTCTCATTCCCGTAACTCAGATCTTTCACGACCGCAAAAGTACTCAGAATGTCGTTTATTTTCATATTTTTGCAAGAACAACAGTTCGGTCTGTCACCACGCCATTGGCATGGAGGAAAGTCGGGACAACAAAGAGCGCCATGCTTCCTAACAGGAAGGTTCCGGATTATCCGGAAACAGATAGTGCCACAGAAAACAACTACCCTTTCGGGGGAAAAGGTGAAAACGCGGTGTAAGAGACCACGGTCCGGCTGGGTGACCAGCCGGAGGGGTAAACCTCATGGGTTGAAAGACCAAGTAAATCCCGCTTTCAGTATGTTCGTGAGAATATCTGAAATTCAGTTGCTCGCTGAATATTCCGCAGGGAAAACCGGGAAGGGTGGGTCGCTAAAGTTTGTCGGCGACGGCAAGCTCAGATAAATGACATGACACCGGAGATTTATTTCCGGGAACAGAATCCTGCTTACAGAACTGTTGTTTTTTATTCATTTTTCTATGAAAATAATCTCTATCGTCGGCGCCCGGCCACAGTTTATCAAAGCCGCAACTGTTTCCAGGATATTCCGGACAGAACCGGCGCTGAACGAAATATTACTTCATACCGGTCAGCATTATGATTCGAATATGTCGGATATATTCTTCAGGGAGCTCGATATTCCTCAGCCACATTATAATTTGGAAGTCGGTTCCGGAAGCCATGCCCTTCAAACCGGGATGATGCTTAAAGGAATTGAAGAAGTTCTATTGAAAGAAAAACCTGATTGGACCCTTGTTTATGGAGATACAAATTCCACCCTTTCCGGCGCACTGGCCGCAACTAAACTTCATATCCGACTTGCCCATGTCGAAGCCGGATTGAGAAGTTTTAACAGAAACATGCCTGAAGAGATCAACCGAATTGTTACCGACCGGATTTCAGACCTCCTGTTTGCCCCTACTGCAACCGCAATGGAAAATCTTAAAAATGATGGTCTTGTTTCTATCTCCCGGAATACCGGTGATGTAATGTACGATTCGGTATTATTCTATCAAAAACTGATTTTAAATAACCCGGAAAAATATTCTATAAAGAATATCCCTGAAAAATTTTACCTCGCAACCATTCATAGAGCTGAAAATACGGATAATCCAAGGAACCTGATCGACATTTTCAAAGCATTTGAACAATTAGATTATCAAATAATCCTTCCGATTCATCCAAGAACCCGGAAAATCATTGAAATTAACCTCTCCCATCCAAAGAACGTTACAATAATAGACCCGGTCGGATATCTCGAGATGCTAAAACTGATACTGGATTCCCTCAAGGTATTGACCGACTCGGGTGGACTTCAAAAAGAAGCATATTTGCTCGGCAAACAATGTATAACCCTGCGTGCAGAAACAGAATGGGTCGAAACTTTACGCGACAACTGGAATATAGTTACGGCTTCCGACACCCAAAGGATTATTCAGGCTGTAAACACTCCCCTTCCCACCGCCTCCAGAAGGAAAGAATTTGGTGACGGAAATGCTGCTAAAATGATCGCCAGGGAACTTCAGCTTTTTTAACCGTACATTGTTAATAAAATCATTGATTTTCCTAATGTTTCTTAGAATTTGGTACCGATTTTTTTCGTATCTTTGTTTCTCTACTAAAAAAGTTTAAGTGATTGATTATGACAGATATAGAAAAGGAAGTTGCGAGTCAAAATTACACTGCCGATAATATTCAGGTTTTAGAGGGTTTGGAAGCCGTCAGAAAACGGCCGGCAATGTACATTGGAGATGTAAATATAAGGGGATTGCATCATTTGGTATATGAAGTTGTCGACAATTCCATTGACGAAGCTTTAGCCGGATATTGTACGCTTATTGAGGTTATCATTCATGAGGATAATTCTGTAACCGTAATCGATAACGGACGTGGAATTCCTACTGATTTCCACGAAAAGGAACAAAAATCCGCACTCGAAGTTGTTATGACCGTTTTGCATGCGGGAGGAAAATTCGATAAAGATTCATATAAAGTTTCAGGAGGTCTTCACGGAGTGGGTGTATCCGTTGTTAATGCACTCTCCGCTGAACTTAAAGTGTTGGTGCACCGGAATGGAAAAATCTATCAACAGGAATTCAAACTCGGCAAACCATCATACCCGGTTGCAATGGTCGGTGAAACTGATAAAACCGGAACTTCGGTGACTTTCAAGCCGGATAATTCCATCTTCATTGTTGAGAAATATGATTATGAGATCCTTGCCTCGCGATTAAGAGAACTTGCATTTTTAAACAAAGGCATAACTTTAATTATTACAGACCAGCGGGAAAAAGATGATAAAGGAAATTTTTTATCCGATACTTTTTTATCTAAAAATGGTTTGCGCGATTTCATTGAATACCTGGACGCTACCCGTGAAAAACTAATCCCGGAACCAATCAGTATTGAAGGGGAGAAAAATGGAATCCCTATTGAAATCTCCATGCAATACAACACTTCATTCTCCGAGAATATCCACTCTTATGTAAATAATATCAACACCCACGAAGGAGGGACCCACCTTGCAGGATTCCGGCGAGCTTTGACCCGGACATTAAAAAGTTACGCGGAAAAGACCGGAATGCTTTCAAAATTAAAATTCGATATAAATGGTGACGACTTCCGGGAGGGACTCACAGCCATCATTTCCGTTAAGGTACAGGAACCTCAGTTTGAGGGACAAACAAAAACCAAGTTGGGAAATAATGAAGTTATGGGAGTGGTTGATCAACTTGCCAGTGAACTTCTGAGCTATTACCTGGAAGAAAATCCGAAAGAAGCCAAAACCATTGTCAATAAAGTGATTCTTGCCGCAACGGCAAGACATGCCGCACGAAAAGCAAGAGAACTTGTTCAACGGAAAAATGTGCTTACCGGTTCCGGCCTACCGGGAAAATTATCTGATTGCTCTGAAAAAGATCCTGCTCAATGCGAGCTTTACCTTGTGGAAGGCGATTCAGCCGGCGGAACTGCTAAACAAGGACGCGACCGACGTTTTCAGGCAATCTTACCCCTTCGTGGAAAGATTTTGAACGTGGAAAAAGCAATGCAATATAAAATTTTCGACAGCGAAGAGATAAAAAATATTTTTACCGCGCTTGGCATAACAATCGGCACTGAGGATGATAGCAAAGCGCTAAATCTTGAAAAATTACGTTATCATAAGGTTATTATCATGACTGATGCCGATGTCGATGGTAGCCATATCGCCACGCTGATCCTAACCTTCTTCTTCCGGTATATGAAAGAATTAATCGAAAACGGACATGTCTTCATCGCCACTCCACCTCTTTATTTAATTAAAAAAGGAAATACCCAACGGTACTGCTGGAGCGAGGAAGAACGCCAACAAATTGTCAGCGAATTCTCAGGAAACGGGAAAGAGTCAGGGGTTCATATTCAAAGGTATAAAGGGTTGGGAGAAATGAACGCAGAACAACTCTGGCATACTACCATGGATCCGGAATTCAGAACACTTCGGTTGGTCACGATTGAAAATGGAACGGAAGCGGATCGTATTTTCTCGATGCTAATGGGGGATGATGTGCCTCCAAGACGTGAATTTATCGAGAAAAATGCCAGATATGCCAATATAGATGTATAGCATTTAGATTATTTTGCATAAAGATAAACTGTCAGGTAGTTTACCTGAGTAAAAAATGTTTTATGGCTTCCCGAAAGTATCTATTCATTTTTGCTGGTATTATTGCTGTCGCAATCGTCGTCTATTTTATTATTCCCAGACAGAATAAAGAACAACAGATCATTGCTAAAGTTAAAAAAGGGAACTTCCCGATAGAAGTATCGGTAACTGGAGAACTCGTTGCAAAAAGCTCCGAAAAGATATTTGGTCCCCAATCGCTCAGACAGATAGGAATCTGGCAGGTCAAGATATCGGATATCATTCCTGACGGAACCGTCGTTGATTCGGGACAGTTCGTGGCTACCCTTGATCGGACCGAAATCTCCAATAAAATTAAAGATGAGGAGACTAACACGGAAAAACTAGAAACTCAATTGACTAAAACCCGCCTTGATACCTCTCTGGAATTGCGGAGCGCCCGGGATGAGCTGATCAATCTGCGTTTTGCGCTGGAAGAAAAGAAAATTGTTCTGGAGCAATCCAAGTACGAACCTCCTGCCACTATTCGCCAGGTGGAAATTGACCTTGAAAAAGCAGTACGGACCCTGGACCAGGCGGAAAAAAATTACAGACTCCGCTATGAGAAAGCAGTGGCAAACATGCAGGAAGTTACTGCCTCATACAACCAGGCACAAAGAAAACTTCAAAATATGCTGGGAGGTCTGAAAGAGTTCACCGTTACAGCACCAAAGTCGGGCATGGTCATTTATAAGAGGAATTGGGACGGCAGTAAGATGGGTGTTGGAGGAATGATCAATGCCTGGGATAATGTCGTTGCAGAACTTCCCAACCTCAAGGAAATGATCTCAAAAACGTATGTGAATGAGATCGATATCAGTAAGGTAAAAGTCGGTCAGCAGGTTAAAATCGGGATTGATGCATTTCCTGAGAAAAAATTCTCCGGCAAGGTCATCGAGGTTGCAAATATCGGAGAACAGCTCCAGAGCAGCAATGCAAAAGTATATGAGGTCAGAATCATTGTTAATGAATTCGACTCCATCCTCCGGCCAGCCATGACAACCAAAAACACAATTGAAACCAATATTATTGGAAATGTCCTTTCCTGTCCTATTGAATCAATCTTTAACGCCGATAGTGTGACATTCGTATATAAAAAAGACGGGGGGTCGGTGGTCAAACAGCAGGTTATTGTCGGTGAAAGTAATGAAAATGAAATAATCATTAAGGAAGGCCTCAGTGAAAACAATGAGCTTATGCTTGCCCCTCCTGAAAAAGCCGATAAAATTAAATTGGTTATGCTGGATAAAAAGATTCTCGACAAATATAAACCGAAACAAGCCAAATCCCAGAAACCTGGTTCAGACACCTCAAAGAAAATTATCACCTCTGCATCAAAACCAATCACCATCAATAAGTAAATCCAATATCCTTTGTTCGAACGTTATAAATACATCTTCAATATTGCTCTTGAAGCCGTCTTTTTAAATAAATTCCGCTCCATTCTTACTGCATTGGGTATCATTTTTGGGGTCGCTGCCGTCATTTCCATGATGGCAATCGGTAACGGAGCTAAAAAGGAAATCCTCGACCAGATGAAACTAGTCGGGGTGAACAATATCATCATAACCCCAAAAATCGAAAAGGGAAAAGGAAGTTCAAGCCAGAGTAACAATGAAAGCAGCACTTCGCAACAAAGTTCGGATAATAAATCCAAGGGGAAGTTTTCTCCGGGATTATCATTGAAAGATGCAGAGAGCATAAAGAAAATCATCCCCAGTGTACAGAAAGTATGTCCGGTAGTTATTTATGAAACCGATGTGATCAATAAAACCGTCAGATCTTCAACCAAGGTAAGTGGTGTTACTCCGGATTTTTTCGAATTGTTCAATATCGACCTTGAACAAGGTAAAATGTTCAATGCTGAGCAACTTCGGGAAGGGAAAGCTGTTTGTATCATAGGTTCTACGATTAAATCAAAGTTTTTTCCTACTGAAAACCCTGTCGGACAAGACATTAAATGTGGCAGGTTATGGTTGAGGGTCATCGGGGTTCTCAGAAAACGGGAAGTAAATCAGGCAAGCATAGAAAATCTGGGTATTTCCGATTATAATAATTCGGTATTTGCCCCGGTTCAAACCATGATGAGAAGGGTCAAGGACAGGACCATGATCACCGCAGCATCGTTTCATGGCTCTAATTATGCCGATTACGGAGATGTGATCTTCTCTTCCGACCGGGAAGGAGAAGAACTGTTAAAAAACCAGATAGATAAAATTGTTGTCCAAGTTAAACAAAGCAGTCAGATAACCCCCACTACCGAACTCCTTAAAAGAATGTTGCTCAGAAGACATCAGGGTCTGGAAGATTTTGAGATCAAAGTCCCTGAACTCCTGTTAAAACAGGAACAACGCACAAAAGACATTTTTAATATCGTGCTTGGGGCAATTGCAAGTATCTCATTATTGGTCGGAGGTATCGGGATCATGAATATTATGTTGGCTTCTGTTATGGAACGAATCAAAGAAATAGGTATCCGGCAAGCCATTGGTGCAACCAAAAGGGATATCATTGCTCAGTTCCTTTCAGAAGCCACCATTCTTAGTATTACAGGAGGACTGATCGGTATCGTTTTTGGATTAATTCTCTCTAAAGTCATTATGGAGATCACCGGAATTTTAACCATTGTCTCTGCGATGTCAATTATTATTTCTTTTGGTGTTTCTGCATCCGTGGGTATCATATTTGGTTACATGCCCGCCAAACGCGCTGCAAAACAAGATCCTGTCGAATCGCTCAGACACGAATAAGTGAACAGCTTTATGAAATGGCACTTTGTTATCTTTCTTTGCATCTTTTTATTACTCCCATGTATATTAAAGGCGCAACTCAACATCAGACGATTATCGCTTGAAGACGCAATTGAAATTGCAAAACAGCAATCTCCCGATGCCTTTAATTCCAAACAGAATTTCAGATCCAGCTTCTGGGAATTTAGATCCTACAGAGCTTCAAACCTGCCGGCTTTAAGTCTTACGGCAACCGTTCCGAGTGTCCAGCAAATCTTGACTCCTTATCTTAATCCGGATGGAACCCAAAGTTATATCCGTCAGCAAAACCTCAGTGCATCGGCAAATCTCGCCCTGACTCAAACACTGGGAATTACCGGTGGAACAGTTTATATCAGTTCCGGTTTGCAAGGAGTAAACAATTTCAAGGCTGAAAACCCTATTTCCTATATGAGCACTCCCGTCAATATCGGTTATTCTCAACCAATATTTACCTATAACCCATACCGTTGGGACCGGAAAATCCAGCCGCTCAAATATGATCTTGCGAAAAGAAAGTTTCTGGAAGATGTCGAAAATATAGCGATTGTCACAACAAATTATTTTTTCAACCTCCTTCAGGCACAACTTGATCAAAAAATTTCTCTTACAAACCTCTCAAATTATGATACCCTTTACCATATCGCAAAAGGCAGATATCAACTTGGGAAGATCGCTGAAAATGATTTGTTACAACTTGAGTTGAGCTATTTGAAAGCCCAGGCAAATGTCGAAACGGCTTCTCTCGATTTAGATAATGCTTTGTTTCAGTTTAAATCTTACCTCCGTATAAAAGACTCCGCTTCCATCGAATTAATTCCTCCAATCAATATACAATTTTTTAAAATCGATCCGTTACTGGCCATCGAACAATCCAATAAATATACTTCTTCCGCCGTCGATTTTAAAAGACGTTTGCTGGAAGCAGCACGGGATGTTAATAAAGCAAAACGTGACGGAAGATTCGATGCCGAACTTAATGCCGTGATCGGTTTAACCCAAACCGCTACAGATATCCCTGATGCCTATAAAAACGCATTGGACCAACGCCAGGTCTCTCTTGGCCTTACTATTCCCATCCTTGATTGGGGAGTTGCCCGGGGAAAAATAAAAATGGCTCAATCACAGGAAGAAGTCGTGAAAAATTCTGTTGAACAAGATATCATCGATTTCCAACGTAATATTTACCTGAAAGTCGTTCAATTCAATATGCAACAAAACCAAATCCTTATCGCCGCAAAATCCGACACCGTGGCAAAAAAAAGTTATGAAGTCACAAAAGGTCGCTATCTCATCGGGAAACCAGTCACCATACTGGATCTGAATAATGCCCAGATTGAAACCGACAATTCACAAAAGTTATATTATTCAACTTTACAAACCTTCTGGAGAAGCTACTATGAAATCCGTAAAATGACTCTTTTTAATTTCCGCAATAATGTTCCCTTGTCTTTTGACATTAAAGATATAAAACTGTAAAATTAATTAATAATGATTCTAAATTAATATTATCTTTGGATAATTTTAACCCGAAAAACCATAGAAATCATGTCAGTATTAGTTGGTAAAAAAGCTCCTTTATTTGAAGCGGAAGCCGTTGTAAACGGCAATGAATTCTCAGATAAATTCTCTCTTTCCCAGTTTATCGGTAAAAAACATGTCATCTTTTTCTTTTACCCAATGGATTTTACTTTTGTCTGTCCTACCGAACTGATTGCTTTCCAGGAAAAAATAGGTGAATTTGAAACAAAGAATGTTGCCGTTGTAGGTTGTTCAATTGATTCAAAGTTCTCGCATTGGACCTGGCTTCAAACGGAAAGAAAAAACGGAGGAATCAAAGGGGTAAATTATCCTATTGTATCCGACCTTTCTAAGACTATTTCGGCCAATTATGATGTCCTTGCCGGGGAATACTTATCAAATGAAGACGGAACACTTGATTTTGAAGGTGATCCGGTTGCTTTGCGTGGTCTCTTTCTGATTGATAAACAAGGAATTGTCAGACACCAGGTTGTTAACGACCTTCCCCTAGGCCGAAGTGTTGAGGAAGCGCTCAGAATGGTGGATGCCCTGCAGTTCTTTGAAGAACACGGAGAGGTTTGTCCGGCAGATTGGCATAAAGGACAGAAAGGAATGAAAGCAACCTCCGAAGGAGTTGCCGATTATCTTTCCAAACATTGAACTAAGCGTATTATCATTCAATATAACAAAGGTCCGGGATCCGGACTTTTGTTATAATTTATAAATCAGTGTAACTCCCATTCCTGTCGGACTGAAAGGTACAACTTTCAATTTACCAAAGCCATTCCGGTAAATTGTCTTTCCAATGGCAAAACCAAGAGCAGATCCTAATAGTACATCCGATGCCCAATGTTCATTGTCATAAATTCTCGATAGTGCCGTCAACCCGGCAATGGAATAACACAAAATCGGAACCCAGATGGTTTCTTTATAGGCCGAACCAAGTACCGCGGCTACTGCGAAAACTACCGCAGAATGACCTGACGGGAATGAGGCATAAGTAATGGGCGCAAAGGGACCTTCCCAAAAATTCGGATTAGGGGGCTCATCCTGAGAGGGCCGGTGCCGATGGGTAATTTGTTTGATTATCTGGGCAGAGATTGCTGCCAGAACAAATGCTTCAAGACCTTTTAATGCAGTAGCTTTTGCCTTATCATTTCCAAAGAGGAATCCACATCCGTATAAAATTCCAAGCGCCGGAATAGTATACACACCACTTCCCCAGGGTTCAAGGAAATAATTTGAAAAATCAGTAAGGAAAGGGGTCTGATTCTGCTGAAATATTTTTTGTATCTGTGCATCTTGGGTAAATAAAAAAACTGTTGTTCCCACAACTGCTGTAGTTCCGATCCATTGAAAGGTATTCCATCTGAAAGGAGAGATCAGAATATCCCTGGAATCGATAAGATATGATTTCAGATAAACTTTATCGGGGATAGTAGATACTTCTTGAAGCTTAGCCGTATCCACTTGAGCATGGACAACAACCTGGAAAAATAATAATACAATTATAACTGAACAATCGTATCTCATTATTTTTATTCCATTTTTTTTGCTTCATTCCAGTATATATCCATCTCCGAAAGGGTCATTTCATGCAATGGTTTGCCTAACTTTCTTGCCGCTTCCTCAAGATACTTAAATCTGTGAATAAATTTTCGGTTAGTCCGTTCCAATGCGTCCTCGGGGTTTACTTCAATAAACCGTGCATAGTTGATAATCGCAAAGATCAAGTCTCCCAGTTCATGCTCTTTTTTCTCATGGCTGAAATTGTCATCAACCGCTTCTTTCAATTCATGCAATTCTTCAAGAACCTTTTCCCACACCTGTTCGGATTTCTCCCAATCGAAGCCAACGCCACTGGCTTTTTCCTGAATCCGGTTTGCCTTTACCATAGCCGGCAAAGATAAAGGCACACCGGAAAGAACCGAATGATTTCCTTTCTCTTTGAGTTTTATTTTTTCCCAATTATCCCGAACTTCCTTGGCATCTTTGACCTTGACATCTCCAAAAATATGAGGATGTCGGTTAATCAATTTATCGATGATATTGTTCAATACATCCCGGATGTCGAAAGCTCCCATTTCAGAAGCAATTTTCGAATAAAAAACAAGATGAAGCATCAAATCCCCCAACTCTTTCTTGATCATCTCCAAATCTTTTTCAAGAATCGCTCCTGAAAGTTCATAAGTCTCCTCAATAGTCAGATATCGAAGACTTTCCAATGTCTGTTTTTTATCCCAGGGACATTTTGCCCTAAGCTCATCCATAATCTCAAGTAACTTTCTGAATGCTTCTAATTTTTCTTCCATTCCGGATTTTTTTTGCAAAAGTAAGGATTTCTCTATCCCTCATGGCATTTTATCTGTTTCCACCATTTGTTTCTCTTTTAAAGCTAACCAAATCGTAATAAATTTGTCCACTGATAAAATTCCACCCTTGAAACTACCAGGAATAAATATACCTCCTTATTTAATTGGTTCTTTTATTCTGTTTTCTGCTTTATTGTTTAGACCCCAGTTCTCATCAGCTCAATATGAACATAAGCTGTTTTCTTCGAATATAATGATTGAAGCGAAGATTCATTACGGATTCGTTTATGCCCATCACCTTGAATTGGAATTATTCAATGCACATTTCCCTTCCTTCGAAATCAGTATCCAGAAACTTACCTTTGGTAAAAATAAGTGGGAACGCGCTTTCAACTACCCAATCATTGGAGCAATTTTTTATTACAGCGGCATGGGAAATAATCCTTATCTCGGGCAAGCTTTTGCCCTGATGCCCTTTATAAATTTTCCGCTCTATAAGCATAAGAATTTCACCTTCGGATTTCGCTTTGCGCTTGGAGCAGGATATCTTACGGAACGATTTGACAGGTTAAATAATTATAAAAATCTCGCGATCGGATCGCATTTAAATGCTGCCATTAATATTATGCTCGAAGTAAGGTACCGGATCAATTATGCGCTGACGGTCAGTAGCGGTATTTCCCTTCAGCACTTTTCCAACGGTTCCCTTAAACTTCCGAATTATGGGATTAATACTCCGCTTGTCAATATAGGTGTAGCTTACAGACCCTGGAAGGAAAATTCCTATATCGGTGACCGTTTTTACCCACCGGTCGAACCCTATGAAGCGATTATACGCCGATCGATTCAATTCAATATTGGGGTTTTACTGGGCTGGAAAAATATGAAAGCGGTCGTTGGTGAAAATTACCTCGTTTACCATCTGTTTGAAAATACATTGATCCAGGTCAGTAAAAAAAGTCAGGTTGGGCTTGGCCTTGACTTCTCCTATGATCCATCCCATATTAAAATTTTAGAAGATCAAGGTGTTTCAGTGGATAATAAGTTTTCTATCCTGAGACCGGGCGTTAATATAGCCTATGAATTGATGATGGGAAAACTTGGATTTATAGTGAATCTTGGATATTACTTAGGTGGAAAGGAAAAAAGTAATGGTCCCTTGTATGAAAAACTATCCATTCAATATAACTTTACAAAGAATTTTTTTGCTTCTGTCATGTTGAAAGTGCATTGGGGCAGAGCCGATTACATTGGATGGGGGCTGGGATATAATTTTAACATTTTTTTTGGTAAAAGAACGGTACGATAACATGAAGTGCAAATTTTTGATAAATCTAATGATTGCAAGTATTTACATGATTGGGTTAATTTCCTGCAGTAAAGACGGAGGTTCATGTCTGACCAATACCGGACCTGTTATTATCCAGGAACGTTTCATTTCAGACTTCGACAGCATTAGCATTAATGACTATGTAAATCTTATTCTTACTCAGGACACAATAAACCGGGTTAGTGTAGAAGCCGGAGAAAAGATCATCAATGGAATCTCTACCCAAGTCATCGACCGAGAGCTGTTTATTTATAATAAGAATGAATGTAACTGGCTGAGAAGCTACAATAAGCCCATCAATGTTTATCTTTCCGTTAAGAATCTGATGAAAGTTTATTATAATTCTTCCGGAAACATTACAACAACCAACGCTATTGAATCTCCTGTGCTTTGGATTGATGCTTGGGGAGGCTGTGGAACAATCGATCTTGAATTAAAGGTTGATCAGGGAACATTTATACAACATATGGGTACCGCCAATTTTAAACTTCATGGAAAAAGCAAGATCAGTTCTATTTATGCCGGAGATTTTGGACTTTTTGATTGTCAAGACCTCGAGACTGCTTATTCCTTTATTAAGAATTATGGATCCAATGATTGTTATATCAAGGTTACAAAATACCTTGATGCCACCATTGGGTCAATTGGAAACATTTATTACCATGGAATTCCCGATACACTTTATATCTCTATTTACGGAAGTGGGGTTGTAGAGCCGTTCTGAAATCAATAAGCCCTGGCGAAAATTACGCGCTGATTTGAAGGTTTACCTGAATAGACACATCTTCCTTGTGATTTAGGATTGTTTAATGGAATAACCCTGATGGTAGCTTTGGTTTCTTCTTTTATTTTTTCTTCCGTTTCCTGAGTACCATCCCAATGGGCATAAATAAAACCTCCTTTGTTCTCAATGATCTCAACAAACTCCTTCCAGGTATCCACATAGTGAGAATTATTTTCACGGAATGAAACCGCCCGGTCAAATAAATTCTTTTGAATCTGATCAAGCAAGTGAATCACTTTATTTTCAATATCCTTCATCAGGAAAATTTCTTTTTCAAGGGTGTCTCTACGGGCAATCTCAACCGTCCCGTTTTCAATATCCCTTGGACCAATTGTCAGGCGTACCGGGATACCTTTGAATTCATATTCCGAAAATTTCCAACCCGGTTTATGGGTTTCGCGGTCATCATATTTTACCCTGATCCCCTTTGTTTCTAATGAGCGTTTGATCGGGATTGCTATTTCTGAGATCATAGCAAGTTGCTCAGGATTTTTAAAAACCGGGATAATGGCAACCTGGATTGGTGCAAGTTTGGGAGGTAAAACCAATCCATTATCGTCCGAATGTGCCATGACTATGGCCCCCATCAGTCGGGTAGAAACTCCCCACGAAGTGGCCCAGACATAATCCAACTGATTCTCCTTATTTAAAAATTTTACATCAAAAGCTTTGGCAAAATTTTGACCAAGAAAATGAGAAGTTCCTGCTTGTAAAGCTTTCCCGTCTTGCATAAGCGCTTCAATAGCATAGGTTTCCAATGCACCCGCAAAACGTTCACCAGCCGATTTTGTTCCTTTTATTACAGGTATTGCCATCCAATTTTCAGCAAAATCCGAGTAGATATTCAGAATAACCTCCGCTTCCCTGACTGCTTCTTCCCTGGTCGCATGAGCAGTGTGACCTTCTTGCCAGAGAAACTCTGCCGTACGAAGGAAAAGCCTGGTTCGCATTTCCCAACGAACTACATTTGCCCATTGATTATATAATAAAGGAAGATCACGATACGATTTAATCCAGTTCTTATAAGCATCCCAAATAATAGTTTCTGACGTTGGTCTGATTATTAACTCCTCTTCAAGTTTTGCATCCTCATCAACAATAATACCTTTCCCGTCCGGAGATTTTTTCAAGCGGTAATGAGTGACAACGGCACACTCCTTAGCAAAGCCTTCAACATGACTTGCTTCCTTACTAAAAAATGATTTTGGGATAAAAATCGGAAAATAAACATTGGAATGACCCGAGTCTTTAAACATCTTATCAAGTAATCCCTGAATCTTTTCCCAAATTGCATATCCATATGGCTTAATAATCATACATCCTCTTACAGCTGAATTTTCTGCAAGATCAGCCCTGATTACCAAATCATTATACCATTGAGAATAGTTTTCTTTACGCGTTGGAAAATCTTTGGCCATGTATTAATTTTTGGTATGATATTTGCTACAAAATAGGTATTCAACCTGATTACAAAAATAATAAAATATACTGTTCATAAAGAAATAAGCGACTTTCCAAAAACCTAGGAGGATTAACCATGAAAAAAGTAACATTCCTGATCGTGATCATCACTCTTTTGATTACTTCCTGCAAATCTACTCAACAGGCATCTTCAGGTTCCAATGATGATGTTTATTATACCTCAGCCGATAACAATCAACAATCTTCAACAAAGCATTCTTCAAATTCCGACAAACCTCAGGTCATAACCACTCCCGACAGTTCCGTTTCCGCCAACAGTGGATCTGCTTCATGGACAGACGATTATAATGATTATACCTACACCTCACGAATCAAACGTTTCGGTAATACAAGTAACAATAATGATAAAAGTTATTATGATGACTCTTATACCTTAGCTTCCAATTATGATACGACGATCTATGCCGATAACCAATCCGATGTAAATATTTATATCAATGGAGGAAATGGATGGGACACCTATTATAGTCCATATGTATCCTGTGGCATCGGTTTTGGTTGGGGTTATAGTGCATGGAATTGGGGGTGGGGTTATGGATATCCATATTATTATGGGGGTTATTGGGATTATCCATGGGGTTGGTATTCTCCCTATTATGGCAGCTACTGGAATGGATATTGGAATGGTTATTGGGATGGTTATAACGGTTATCCGCCCTATTACAGTTCAGGTTATTACAATGGTCCAAGAAGGACGCTGGCATCTTCCGGAGGACAAGGAGCAAATCAGAGAACCACTATTCCGCAGGCAACTTTATCGGAAGGGAATTCCAGAAATATTTTACAAGGAGGAAATACAAGGACAACCGCTGTCTCCCCCAATACGCGAAGTATAAATAATCAAACTGTTGATAATCAAAGAAACACACGCACCAACGCCGCAGCCATTCAACGCACTCCCAGTAATCAGGAAAAATATCGTTATTCAACCAATAATCAACGACAAACTCCAAACCAACGGACTGCTACTCCGCTTCAACGTCAAAAAGAACAACCGGCACCCCGATATGTCAAACCCGGAAATACCAGCGAAATTCAACGTTCCACACGGACCCAGAGCTATTCATCCCCTGCTTACAGGCAAGCAAAATCAAGTCAGGAGTACATTAATCCCCGCTCGCAAAATCCTAGTGTTTCAAGATCTGCCACGTTAAATCCTTCCACTCGTACGTACTCCTCACCTGCGGTGAACACACGTAAATCATCAACTCCTTCAAGTTCAAACAGAAATTATTCTACTCCTTCAAAGTCTTCGACTCCCAGCTATACAACTCCTTCAAGGTCAAGTTCAAGTTCACCTAGCTATTCGACACCGTCGAGATCCTCTTCACCCAGTTATTCTTCTCCCTCCAGGTCAAGTTCTCCCAGTTATTCGGCGCCTTCAAGATCCGGAGGAAGTGGTAGCGGATCGACTTCCGGGGGAGGGAGACGTAGATAATCAGAAACTTTATTAAACACTGAAACGATGAAAAAACTGATTATAATATTACTTGTGCTGATAGCCAGCACAGTTAATTTATTTGGACAGACTTCCGGGGATGCTTTAAGATATTCCAGAATATTTTACAGCGGAACATCCAGATTCATGGGAATGGGAGGCGCCTTTGGAGCAGTCGGGGCAGACTTTTCCACTCTGGCGATCAATCCTGCAGGCATCGGGTTATATCAAAGTTCGGAGATATCCCTGACCATGGCACCTATGGTCAGCAACTCTCAATCTGACTATTATGGAAGTGTTTCAACAGATAATAAGGTGAATTTTTCCCTTGGGAACTTTGGATTTGTTTTCACCATAAAACCTTATAAAAACAAGAGTGGCGGATTGAAGAATTTTAATTTCGGATTCGGGATGAACCGACAGAACGACTTTAATAATAGAATCTTTATAAGCGGAGAGAATCCCACCAGTTCAATGATGCAAAGTTATGTTAATGTGTTAAACACGAATGGAACTCCATCTGATTTAATACAAACTGATTACCCTTTTGATATTGGTTTAGCCTATGGCTGTAATCTGATATATCCGGATTCAACGATCGGTAAATATGTATGTGACGCTAAGTATGGGGGAGTATACCAGAGTAAAATCATAAATTCTTACGGATCAATAAATGAAATGGATTTCTCCATGGGAGGTAATTTTAATGATAAGTTATATTTTGGAATTACCATTGGGGTTCCCTTTATCCGGTATTATGAAAATAGTGTGTATCAGGAGAGCGATAATGCGGATACGATCTCTGAATTTAATTATTTAAAATACTGGTATAATTTACAAACTCACGGTACAGGCGTGAATTTTAAAATTGGTGTTATATACCGACCTTTCAACTGGTTCCGGGTTGGATTGAGTGTTCATACTCCTACCTGGTTTCCAAATATGCAAGATGAATGGTACAGCTCCATGGAATCTAATTTTACTACTTCAATTTGGGATTCAACCATGTACTCCCCTATCGGCACTTATACTTATCAACTTGTTACTCCATTCCGAACGACTTTCGGGCTTGCTTTTACCCTCGGACAATATGGGCTAATTAGCGTAGATTATGAATATGTCAACTACTCCCAGGCCCGTTTTACATCTTCAAAAGATAATTTCAGCGAGATAAATAATGAAATCCGGAATTCCTATCAATCATGGGGGAACATCCGAGTGGGCACGGAGTGGAGAATTCAGGATTTCCGGATCCGGGGCGGTTTTGCATATTACAGCAATGCTTATACAAGTAATATCAATAATAACCAGCGCTATCAGGCTTCGGGTGGAATCGGATACCGCGGCAAGTATTTCTATGCCGACGTATCGTATGTGTGGAGTATGATGAAGGAAGATTATTACCTTTATGATCCTACCATGGTCGACCCTTCACAAAACACATTATATACCCACACTGTCTTAACAAGTCTGGGGATCAGATTTTAGGCTGCATTTTTTTAATCCTGTTCAAACCAGCTTTTGCCTTTTGGTTAAGGCTGGTTTTATATTCATTGGTTTTAAGGGACAAGCACATCCGGTAATAGTTATCGGCTTTATTATAATTCCCCATGTTCTCATAGATGAGTCCCATCTGGTAAGCTGACGCTGTCGCGTAATAAAAGATTTCGTCTTTTCCCCGGGTGATTGTTTGCTGATAATAATCCAATGCTTTCGGAATATTCCCGGTTTCATGATAAATTCTTGCAAGTCGGTACGAATATTCCGTCAAGTCCTTATGCGTTTTAATATAGCTTCTCACCGGATTATCCAATATTTCTGATAAGGCGCGGTCATAATATCCCCCATCAAATAACAGGCGCGCACGAAGAAGAACAATATTGGGGAATTTCCTAAAGTTCATCTCGTTAATCGCTTGTTTATCTTCATCAACAACTGCAACACCCTTATCCTTAATAGAATGAATAGTTTCAAAATAGACTGTAGAATCCCCATTTAATGCAGCCACCCATGCGATTTTCTGAATGGCAGCCTTGATATAGTTCATTCCTGTATAGTCATGAACAAAACTTTTAAAGGATTGGTTTGCACTCAAATCCAGCCGGTTTAATCGCGCCATGCCTTCGAGATAATCCAGATATATAAAAGGATAAGCCTTATCGTTTGATTTCCTCTCCTGAAGAATTTGTAAAGCCTCATCATTAAAGCCATTCTTCATAAGTATGCTGGCTCTTGCATAAATAATCAAGGGACTTTTCAGGAGTGTTTCCTCGCCGGGTTCCGTTTTAAAAATAGCAATCTTTTGTAATGCCTCATGCTTGTCTTTTTGCAGGTTTGCGGCGATAGCAGCTATAAAAAAAATGGCTTCGGGTTTAAATAATTTAACGATCTTTTCCTGTCTATTGTACCCGGCAACGTCCTGAAGTTCTTGAAATCCTTTCTCTAATGAACCATCAACTCCTATCAGGCGTGCGATCCATTTATAATTATCGGGAATTATTCCTATCATGACATGAAGAACTCCTAATCCAACTTTATTTATCATAAAGGTTGGAAAGCGTTCCTCATTTTCAGTGAATAGCAGGTACGCTTTCCTTATTTCCAAGGCAGCAGTCGCATAATCACCAAATTTTAATCGGACAAATGCCCATTGCAGATTGATTTCTGCCAGGCAAAACCGGTAATATGGAGAATCGGTATTCCCTTTTTCAAGGAGATCGATCCGGATTGATTTATTGTTTTTAAGTTCTTCAAATTGATTTCGGTTTTCGCCAATGAAAAGCGTCAGAAAGTCCATATAATTCTCAAGATAGACAGGGATCAGGTTCTTCGTGTTTTGATGCCGCTCGGATTCAAGCAATTTACGAGCTTCCTTGAATTCTAATGAAATAATGGCACGGTATGCACTCTGGCATTGATCATTAAAAAAATACTGTGCAGAAGATAGATGAGTAAAAAAAAGAAAAGCGCCCGATAATAATAAGGTTTTACCTGGGAGCCTCCTTTTCATTAGATAAGAATTTTACATTTTATTGGATCAACTCATTTTCGCTACGATCCCTTCATCAACTAAAATCCTACCGCAATATTCACAAACGATAATTTTTTTATGCATACGAATATCAAGTTGGTGTTGGGGAGGAATTTTATTAAAACAGCCGCCACAGGCATCCCGTTCTATTTGGACAACGGCTAATCCATTACGCGCATTTTTTCGTATCCGGGTATAAGCAGTTAATAACCGATCCTCGATATATGTTTGGTTTTCGTCAGAACGTTTGATCAGTTCTGTTTCTTCTTTTTCAGTCTCTGCAATAATATCGTCAAGTTCGTTCTTTTTAATACTGATATCGCTTTCTCTGTCTTGCAGCACTTTCTGGAGTTGTTCAATTTCCTCTTTCTTAGCTTCTAGTCCTAACTGAAATTCTTTAATTCTTTTCTCTGAAAGTTGAATTTCCAGATTCTGAAATTCGATCTCTTTTGTCAGGGAATCATATTCGCGGTTGTTGCGAACATTCATCTGCTGATCTTCGTACTTTTTAATTAATGCCAGACTATCCTTGATTAAATTTTTTTTCTCAACAATGGATTTTTCCAAGGAAACTGTTTCTTGGATATAATTATCGATCCTGGTCTCAAGACCTGCAATATCATCTTCGAGGTCCTGTACTTCCAAAGGTAATTCACCCCGGACAATACGAATCTTATCAATTTGCGAATCGATCTGTTGTAAGGAATATAAAGCAATAAGCTTCTTTTCAATTGTAACTTCTCCCTTATCTTCAGCGGTTTCCCTTTTGGTCTTTGTGGGAGTCTTAGAAACTGGTTTTCCAACTTTTTTTTCCTTGATCTCTTCTTCCTTAGCTGGAACCTTTTTCTTTTCGACTACCTTTTTTTCTACTGCTTTCTTTGCCAGTTTTGAAGGTTTGGAAGTGGCAACAGGTTTACCGGATGTTTTTGCCATAAATTAAAATTTAGAAATAATAAATAGGATTGGTATTTACTTGTGAAATAAGGCATGCAAAATTAGGAAATTTTTCAATAAGCGCATCATGAAGCCATTCTTTTACCCAATGTTCGCTTTCGTAGTGTCCAATATCGACTAATAACAGTTGATCGCCAGCCTGAAAAAAATCATGATATTTTAAATCGGCAGTCACCAAAACATCCAACTTCACCGCACCTGCTTCATGAATTAAAAAATTACCTGAACCGCTGCATACTCCAACACGTTTTATTGGGTTTAAACCCAACTTTGAATGACGGATTATTTTGAGATCAAGTGATCTCTTAATATGAGTTAGAAAATCTTTTCCGGATAACTCCATGGGGAGTTCTCCAAGAGCTCCGGATCCGATTTTCAAGTAATCGTTTTCCAAGGGATAGAAATCATAGGCTACTTCTTCATATGGATGATTTTTTAACAGGGAACTAACAACCTGATTCCGTAAATGATTTGGAAGAATCACTTCAATCCTTGCCTCATTTTCATAATGAATAACATTTTTTTCACCTATAAACGGATTTGCATTCTCCGATGCCCGGAAGGTCCCTTGTCCTTGCACATTATAACTGCAAGAATCATAATTTCCGATTTCCCCGGCACCTGCTTCAAATAAAGCCAAACGAATTCTCTCAGCATATTCTGTCGGACAAAATGTTACCAGTTTCGAAAGCAGTCCTTTAGGCGAACGAATGGCTTGATAATCCTTGATGCCAATTTTTCTCATCAACAACCCATTCAGTCCCTCCGGGATATTATCCAGATTCGTATGTATGGAATAGATTGCCAGATCATTTTTAATGGCTTTTGAAAGAAGGGCTGTTTCCAATGTTCCATGAACAAGTTTTTTTATTCCTTTAAATACCATTGGATGATGTGAAATGATCAAGTTGCAACCTTTTCCGATTGCTTCTTCCATAACCTCTTCCGTTATGTCAAGACAAAGAATAGCGCCTGTTATCTCTATAGTGGGATCACCCAAAAAAAGTCCAGAATTATCATATTCTTCCTGGATTGAAAGAGGTGCTTTAAGTTCAAGAAAATTACTTAATTCTTTTAAAATCATCGTAAACAGTTATAAAAACAATAAGGGAGTCAAAAATAGTGAATTGAACGATTATTCTTATATTTTTAAATGTTAGTAATTTGTTTAAAAGTTTCATCCATGTCCACGATAAATAAAGTTAAAAATACACTACTGACCGACTAACTTTTTAAGAGAGGGGGTAAACCCCGGAGGGTTCCCCCCAATGTTGTAAGTTTGTTTTGCGAACCAAACTAAACAACATGGGTAAAGATACAGAAATAAAATTTGTCG
>Ga0247841_10002705_pt1 | contig 34637 bp, 32 predicted proteins | sample LaCruzMarch2015__2_FD_192410 | JGI IMG/M metagenome (GOLD analysis project Ga0247841, IMG submission 192410) | Freshwater microbial communities from meromictic Lake La Cruz, Castile-La Mancha, Spain - LaCruzMarch2015_18m | ecosystem: Environmental > Aquatic > Freshwater > Lake | place: Spain...
TCAAGAGGCTTGCAAACGTTATCGCTAGCGGATGCTGTCCAAAAATGAGCTGAAAATCAAGAAAATTGCAATAAAATGGAGATAAACCACGGAGGATTGGTGTCAATTTTGAGAAATAATTCATACTCTTCTCAATAATTCTCAAAATTCGGCTCAGAAGGACTAAAATCAAGGGCTAAACCGACGCCCTCAACTGAGGGATATGAGCCAGATTTCCAGAAGACTTGCACTACTAAGGTTTTTTTAGCTCATCCAGTGCTTCTTTCAGCTTCCCGTAAGTGGCTCGCAGCGCCTCCGATATCACTCTCGTGTCGGAGAGGACAGGCATGAAATTGGTATCCCCATTCCAGCGGGGCACGATATGCATATGGATGTGATCGGCAATTCCCGCTCCCCCCACCAGGCCCATGTTGATGCCCAGATTAAAGCCGTCCGGGTGCATGGTCTTTTTGAGCAACTGCACGCACCGATCGGCAAGCTGCATCATCTCCTGCTGCTCCTCCGGGGCCCAGGCGGAGAGGGTGGCCGTGTGCCGGTAGGGTACGACCATCATATGGCCGTTGTTGTAGGGAAAAGCATTGAGTATGATGAAGTGATGCAGGCCTCGGTAAAGGATGTAGTTGTCTATATCCCGGCTCTCCGTTGGCTTGTCGCAGAATATGCAGCCTTCCGGCTTCTTGCTCAAAATGTAATCGATTCTCCAGGGGGCCCATAAATTTTCCATGTTATTTCTCCTCTCTTTGCCAGACCAGCTTTCTTCCCAGTATCTCTGGCCTTCTCTCTATAAACATCTTTATCGCCTTGGGGTAGGCTTTGTACTCTGCCCTCTGAATTCTGGCCTTAAGGCTATCATGGGTATCGTTCTCCAAAACGATCACCGGCCTCTGGTAGACAATGGGGCCGCGGTCTACATCCTCATCTACGATATGAACGGTCGTCCCCGTCCATTTTACTCCGTACTCCAGAGCCTGAGCGAAGGCATCCATGCCCCGAAATGAGGGCAGAAGGGCGGGATGGATATTCAGGATTCTGTTCTTGTAATGGCGCACGAATAGGGGGGACAAAATTCTCATGTATCCGGTGAGGATCACCAACTCTGCGCCCGCCTCCTCCAGTCGGGCGATCAACTTTTGATCGTACTCCTCCCGGCGCTGGTTAGATGGATCGATAAAATAGCCGGGAACTCCAAACTCCTTTGCGATCTTGAGGGCTCCCGCATCCGGCTGATCGGTGAGAACGACCTTCACCCGGCCGGGCAGCCGACCGCTACGCTCTTCTTGCAGAATGTAGCGCAAATTCTCACCCCGGCCCGAGGATATGACGCCTAAAGTTGCTGATGAAGCATTCATAGGTATCTGCCTCGCGCCTTGATCTCCTTGACCCTCTGCAAAACCGCCTCTGCCTGGGGGTAGGCCCGCGTGTATCCGGCCACAAAAGCTTCCATCAACTCCCCCGGTTGGTCGTGCGTGCTCTCCAGGGTCTGAAAATATACATGCACATCAACTCCCTGCGCTTCCACGGTTTTTTCGTAAAATGACAGGCCGAAGTCGATGAGACAGATCTTGCCGCGGGTGAGTATCATATTGGAGGTGGTCAGGTCTCCATGCACAATTCCGCCCTGGTGCAGCTTTCCCACCGTCTCCCCTACCATCTCGGAGAGCTCAATGTTGATGATATCCTTGAGCTTCTCGCCCACTATCATCTCCATTTTGAGCTCAAAGCGAGATACATCACAAATGATGGGGGTGAGAACCCCGTGCCGGCGGGCGTCGGACATGATCCGGGCTTCCCTTAGGGTCCTCTCCAGCCGAATCCGCTCATCGAGTGCCGGCTGCCGGTAGCTCTTGGCATGCCGCTCCTTCTTGACTACTCCATTCTCAAGAGTAATGACAGCTTCTGCGCCTCTAGCTATCTCCATAAATCCTCTTTTTGTTTCCAGGCCTTGACCAGGCCGATGCAGCCCGATATCATCATATCTCCTCCGGGAGACGCCGCAACCGCGCCCTTCAGGGCATTGCTTGCGAGAAATGTCTGCCGGCGCGGGCCGGTGACAAGCGTGGTCCCCACCTGGCCGGGAACGCTATCGACATAGGCCCCATGGCCCCCATCCTCTAAGACCTCGCTGTTTTTAATTGTTCCGTTGCACAGCTTTTCTGTAAACTCGCGCAGCTTTTCCAAGGAAAGCTCTGCGGTGTGGTGCTCGAAGATGCCTGCGATTCGGTTCTCGACCAGCAGGGCGGCTACAGTATGGCCGTTTCCGAAATTGATGATAAGCGCGGGAGAATCATCCGGCAAATCGAGAACTGCACCAAAGATCGCTGCCGGGCCGGTGTCCATGAGAAGCGGCTGTATTCCCGCCCTGTCCAGGGCACCCTTTACGGCCAGCATCCTGGTCATGGCCGGCGGAGGCTGCCGGTAGGCGAAAGCCTCCAGCTTCCCGCCGGATCTAATGGCTGCCGCCAGATGCTCAAATCGAACCAGACGGTTTGATCGGTCGGGAGAGTAACCGTGATCCTGCACGGCAACCGCCATGTCACTGGGCAGAGCGATGTCGAAGATCTGCAAGGCATGGGCTAGCGCAGCAATGTCTATGTCCCCCGTCTCGATGACCTCGACCTGGCCTGGAGCCTCTTCTTGAATCGCGACACCTAAGGCAGCCACGCGCTCCAGATTGTCATTTATGGTTGCTGCCGCCGACGGCGTGGCGTAAACCTTTAGTCCCGCAGCCAGATGCCGTCTTACCGCCGCAGTAGAGGCTCCGCCCCCCATGGTCGGCCCGCGCAGGAATACATCCCTGCCCGCCAGACGGGCTCTGTTTATCCTGTTTCCCACCAGCACGGTTTGGCTGGGCAAAATCATCTTGGTCGAGCCTTCCAGGCATACGTCCTCGTCATAAAGCAGAATGTCCTGGGTGCCTGCCCCCACATCAATTGCCAAAAGCGACATAGATTTATCCTTTATCCATAAAGGAAATTGCATGATCATAGATGTAGTGGTCGCGAGCACATCCCGCTTTCAAAAGTTTGGGCCGGTAAGAAGCCCTGCGGAGGCGGAGGATCTATCCGGCAAGGTGATCTTGGAGAAAATTAATGCGGCAGGACATACCGCCCGCTACGCTCTTTTGCCGGACGGCCTTGTGCTGCGGGAGGCCGTGGAAAAAAGCGATGCTGATGCCATTGTCGTTTGCGGAGGCACCGGGCTTACTCATCAGGATTTGACAATAGAGGCCATTGAGCCGCTCTTTGAAAAGACGCTTCCCGGCTTTGGCGAGATCTTCCGCTACAAAAGCCTGGATGAGGTGGGCTCTCGCGCCATGCTCACCAGGGCCGCGGCGGGAGTTTATCATGGCCGGCCGGTCTTCTGTCTGCCCGGCTCGCCGGGCGCGGCGCGACTTGGTATGGATCTCATCCTGGCAGAAATCGGGCATATTCTTGGCCACATACGAGAATAAAAGGAAAAAATACTATTAATCCTATTAAATCTTAATGGTCCGCAGTAGCCTTTTATATCATTAGCACTCTGATAAGGATATAGAGCTATCAGGGAGAAGATTGGCCAATGGAGACAGAGATTCCAGTGCGAGATATCATGACCCGGCCGGTGATTACAGCGGATGCCGACCTGGACATTTTAAGCGCTGCCAAAAAGATGGGCAAGGCCAACGTGGGCTGTCTGATAATAGTATCCGGCGACAAGCCCACCGGCATTCTGACGGAAAGGGATCTGGTAAAGAAGGTCTTAGCCCAGGGAATAGATCCTAGAAATTTAAAGGTGGCAGAGATCATGAGCGCTCCCGTAGTCTCCATCGAACCGGATGCCAGCCTACGTGAAGCTGCTGCCTTGATGCTTCGCTCTGGAGTGAAGCGGCTGCCCGTGATATTCAAAGGAAAGCTCGTGGGTATAATTACCGATACGGATCTTGTCTCTGGGTCCTCCCTCGGTTTGAATGAGATTTTAAGCGATCTATTGGAGATGCACAAAGAGAGCATTCATCTCGAAGGGCCCCGGGGGGTGGTGCGTGGAATCTGTGAGGTTTGCGGCCAGCTCTCAGATACCCTGGAGAGCGTTAATGGAGAGTTGCTCTGCTGGAGCTGCAGGGACGGAAAAAGGTAGAATATCATTATTGCTGGACAGCAGGGGAATAACAATGTTAGTAGACGATATTTTGTCCAGAGATCCTCTATACGTCGAGGATTCCACTTTTCTGACCAAAGCGCGTCAGATGATCCGAGACAACCATGTGCGCGGACTGCCGGTTGTAAACAGCAAAGGCATAGTTCTAGGAATAGTTACCAACCAGGATATGCTGCGCGTGACCTCTACCAAGTCGAATGTGACGGTATCGGGCTATGTGGTGCAGGTTCCTACGGTGACGGGGCAGATGGATATTCTTGATGCCGCCAGGCTCATGCTCAAGGAAAAGAGGACTTTGCTTCCTGTAGTCGAGTCCGAGGAGAAGCTCTTGCTAAGGGGTGTTGTTAGCCTTTTGGACGTGTTCATGAACATCGATTTGGAGAAGGTGCCGCATAAGCCGGTATCAGAGGTTATGACCGGCAAAGTTGTAACCACCCGCCCCGATGATCCCGTGACCAAGATATGGGATTTGATGGTCGAGAAGGACTTCACAGGCCTTCCCGTGGTCAAGGACGGCAAGCTCATAGGAATGATCACCAGATTTGATATGCTGAAAGGCTCAGCTCGGATCGGCAAGGAGAGTGAGAGAAAATCGTCGGACTCGATGCAGATGCCTGTAGAGAAATTTATGAGTTCGCCATTGTATAGCGTAAAGCCGGAAGATAGCGTGCGAGCAGCCATCGAGTTGATGCTCAAGCACAATGTAGGCAGGATGTCCGTGGTGGACGAAGGAAAGCTCGTGGGAATTGTGGATAGAAACGATCTGATCAAAATCTACCTTGGTGAGTGAAGATGAGCAAAGGGCCAACAACGGGAAAAGAAGTAACAAGGATACCGCAAAAGAACGATCGCATGCCCATAGCCCCCGGCTCGGGGGACCGAGGGCCCCTGCAATTCGATTCCAGACACGCCAAGCGGGCGAGCGACGTGGTGGGTGTAGCCTCGCCGGATGTGGTCACAGTTCCGCCCACTACTACCATTATGGGTGCCATAAAGACCATGACCTTCTATGGCTTCTCCCGGCTTCCCATCGCTGATCCAGGCACAAAGAGGCTGATTGGCTTTGTGACCTCCGTGGACGTGGTGGACTTCCTGGGCGGAGGACTGCGGCACAATCTCTTGCGGGAGAAGTACGGCGGAAACATCTTCACCGCCATAAATGCCGATATCACAGAGATCATGAGCACCACCCTCACCTACGCCAGTGACAAAGCCTCTCTAAATGACGTTTTGAAGCTGATGTACGAGAAGAACGTGGGCGGTTTGCCAATCGTTGACGAGGATACCCGCATCAAGGCCATAATTACCGAAGAGGACGTTGTGCGCTTTTGCCGGGGCCTGGATACCGGCCTTACCGTGGAGGCCTTCATGAGCCCCAATGTAGTGACGGCACCGGTGCAGACCACTATCGAGAAGATGACCAGAATGATCATCCAGAAGGGCTTTCGTCGCATGCCCGTCGTGCAGGATGGAGTTCTCATGGGCATGGTCACCGCCTCGGATATCATGAAATATCTGGGCAGCGGAGATGCTTTTGAAAAGGTGGTTACGGGCGACATTGGAGAGGTAATGAATCAGCCCATCAAGAGCCTGATCAAGAGAAGCTTGCTGGCCACGGAGAAGAAAGCAGACCTTGGCCAGGCGGCCAGGAAGATGATGGACAATGACATTGGAGCACTGCCCGTTATGGACAAGGGATCATTAGTTGGCATTCTGACGGAGAGAGACTACGTGAGGGCGTTAGCCGAGAACAGAGGAATTCTAGCATGATAATAAAGAACGTCAAAGATTACATGAGCGCTCCCATATACGTCATTGAGCGAAACGAGCCCATTCAAAGAGCCAGGAACCTGATGTTCAAGTACGGCATTGGCAGATTGCCGGTAATGGACGCCGGCTTGCTGGTGGGCATCGTTACCAAGTACGACATCACCAATAGGCTCAACCAGGCGGCTCCGGAGTGGCGCAGAAGGCCCATAGACAAGGTCCCCATCCAGGTGGTAATGACGGAGAAGCCCCTCACCATATTCCCCGATGCCACCATGCCTCAGGCAGCCGTGCTTCTCATAGAAAACGGCATTTCCGGCCTGCCGGTGGAACGCGATGGCGAGATCGTGGGCATGATCACATCTCGGGACATAATGTTGTACTTCTCCGAGCAGGATCTCAAAGCGACCGTAGGAGACATGATGAGCAGGAATGTCCTGCGTGTGCACCGCCATCATACCATAGGCCACGTCCTGGAAGAGATGAATGTGCAAGGCCAGAGTCGTGCCCTGGTCTATGAGGACAATACGACTATTGTGGGCATTGTGACCCGCTCCGGTCTTACATTTTCCGAGATCATGGGACCGAAGGACGAGATGGAGACCAAGAACATCAAGATGACCCGAAAAGATAGCCCCGCCGGCAGAAAGCAATATCGCTATGTAAAGCAGATGCCTTTTGTGGCGGAGGACATCATGACCTCGCCCATTTTTACCATAGGTTCAGAGATAAAAGCCGTGCAGGCGAGCCAGACCCTGGTGGAGAAGAACATCATTGGCATGCCGGTGATGGACAATAATGAAGTGGTGGGCTACTTCTCCGCCGATGAGATCATCACAGAGGTTGGGAGGTGGAAGTAATGCAGGTAAAGGACATCATGAGCGAGCCCGTTACCATCGACAAATCAGAGAGACTGGGCCATGCTCTGGATCTGATGGAGAAGAATGATCTGAGAAGGCTTTTGGTCACCAATAAAAACAAGACGGGCGGCATAATCACCATGAGACAGATTGCTCGCGTTCTAGGAACGCGAAAATCCCTGGGAATGCCTGCCTCTTCTCTGCATGTGGCGTCAGCCACCATGGACTCCGTAATCAAGGTACTGCCCGATATGGATGTGCAGGATGCCACGGTCCTCTTGCAGAAGACCGGCGTTCTGGTGGCAATGGATGGAGAGAAGGTCCTGGGCTGGGTTCGGCCCAGGGAGATACTGGCCGCCGTAAAGGTAAGCGGCATGGCATCCGAAGCCATGCGTTTTCCCCTCACCTCCAACCCCAACGACCGGCTGGTTCACGCCCGGCGCATGATGCTGGATCGAGGCGTAGGAAGGCTTCCTGTGGTGGAGGGTGGCCGGCTGGTGGGCATAATATCGGAAAGGGATGTGGCCAAGTCTCTACGTGCCTTTAGGGATCTCAACGATACTGCCAGCAAGCAATATGCTCGCATCTTCAACATCCTGGTTTCCGATGTGATGACTCATGATGTGAAGTACGTCTATGCCGATACTCCATTGGAAGAGGTCAAGAAGATCATTCTCGCCGAGAACAGAGGCGGCCTGCCCGTTCTCAATAGGAGAGAAGAGGTAGTGGGCATGATCACCAGGCGGTCCATCTTGGATTATCTGGTGAGGACCGGATGAATCTGGCAAGAGTTGCACATAAACTGGGAATAACGGAGAGTAGGCTGCAAGGCCTGCAAGAGACGGTAATCAGAGAATCTGCCTGGCCTGAGCCTCGCTTGCTCCGGTTTGAAAAAGAGACCTCGGGAATCGAGGCCGGGACAGTTGTTTTTGAAAACGGCGAGATCGTTTTTGGCTATCCCAAGATCCACCGTCCTCTCATGCTTGCCGCGGCGATAAAGCGGCATTTTTCCGATCTTGTGGCTGTGGAGGAGAAGATGAACGGCCATAATGTGCGCATCCTGTCCTTAAACGGTGAGATTGTGGCCCTCACCAGAGGCGGATTTATCTGTCCCTATTCCACGGAAGTGGCGCGCTGGATGGTGCCTGAGGCCGTATTCGAAAAGCACCCCCAATGGGTCTTGTGCGGCGAGATGGTGGGACCGGAAAATCCCTACGTATCAAAGGACATCTATCCTACGGACACGATTGACTTCTATCTCTTCGATATAGCCGAAAAGAACGGCAAAAGCACCCTGGGCGTGCACAGAACTCATGAAACGGCAGAGGAGTATGGCCTGAAAGCCGCCGCTTTTTTGGGCGAATTTCCTAAAGAGAGTGCTGCAGAGAAGATCAAGCAGATTGTGATCAGGCTTGGCCGCCAGGGGCGAGAGGGCGTGGTCATGAAAGACCCGGAAAATATTGTGGCACCACTGAAGTACACCAGTTCCAGGACCAATTGCAGCGACCTGGCTGTGGCCTTTCGCTACTATAACGACTACGCTCTGGACTTCTTTGTCTCCCGGGCGGTGCGGGAGGGTTTTCAGAGCGTGGAATGGAACGAGTCGGAAGAGGAGAGGCGGGCGAGGGCTCTGTCTTTGGGGGAGAGCATTCTCATGCCTCTGGTCGACACCATCAAGAGAGCGCAGCAGGGCGAAAATATCGTGCAGAAGGTGCAGATCAGGGTGAAGAGCCTGCAGACGGCCAGGGAGTTTGAGCATCACCTCAGAAGATGCGGAATTCGCACCATCTTCGAGCCGCCTGAGCCCGATGACGACGGCTATCTGATAAGAATCACAAAGCTTGTCATGAGCACAAACGATAAAACCCAGGCGCTCCTGGGTGGAGAAATGTGGTAGAAGGCCAGAGCTTATGAGCGAGATTGCAGATATCGAGATGCAGGGCCATCTCATCGACTCCCAGATCCTGACAAAGGTCCTGGACAAGATCATGGATATGGGCGGCGAGTTTGAGATCAAGAACTTTCAGATAGGCCAGAAGAAGAACGACAGCAGCTTTGTGCAGATCACCGTCACCGGCGAGGATGCGGCCCATCTGGACCGGGTTCTCTTGGAGCTGCATGCTCTGGGGGCGCGCCTCATGGAGATGGAGGATGTTAAAACCGGCATCGCTCCTGGCGATATGGTCGTTCCCAGGGGGTTTTACTCCACCACCAATCATCCTACTTACGTGCGCTATCAGGGCACCTGGGTGGAGGTGGAGCATAACCACATGGACTGCCTGGTCGTGCTGCAAGACGACCGGGCCATGTGCACGCCCATCGGCCATATCAAGAAGGGCGACTGTGTGGTCATCGGCACCTCCGGGGTTAAGGTCGTGCCGCCGGAGCGCCCCCGCGAGAAGACCCTCTTCGGCTTCATGTCCAATGAGGTCAGTTCAGAGCGGCCCAGCGGGGAGCTGGTGCGCCAGTTAGCAGGCGAGATTGTGCGCACCAAAAAGGCGGGCGGAAAGATTGCTGTGGTCTGCGGGCCGGCGGTGGTCCACACGGGCGCAGCGCCCTCGCTGGCCAGGCTCATCCGGGAGGGCTATGTGGATGTCCTTTTGGCAGGAAACGCGGTGGCCGTGCACGACATCGAGCGGCAGCTCTTCGGCACCAGCCTGGGCATGAACTGCCAGGGAAATGCCATCTCCGGCGGGCACCGAAATCACCTATATGCCATCAGCGAGATCATGGCCAGCGGCTCCATCAAGAACGCCATAGCGGAAGGCAAGCTCAAAGGGGGCATCATGTACGAGGCCACCAGGAAAGGCATCACCTACATCCTGGCCGGCTCCATTCGCGATGATGGGCCGCTGCCCGAGGTCATCACGGACACATCCAAGGCCAAGGACGCCATGGACAGGGCTCTGCGCGGTGTAGATATGACCATAATGCTGGGCACCATGCTGCATTCCATTGCCGTGGGAAACTTGCTGCCCTCCTTCGTCAAGACCATCTGCGTGGACATCAATCCTTCCACGGTGACCAAGCTCATGGACCGGGGTTCAGCCCAGGCCATAGGCATCGTCACGGATATCGGCATTTTCCTGCCCCAACTGGCTGAGGAGATCGAGACGCAGAAGAACGGGCCGGAAGAGAAGCCGTGCGAGGACGGGAAAACTTAAATTCAAATGGGTCTCTGGCTTTCCGGTCAAGCAGCTCTGTGGGCCGCCGTGGCTTAGCCCGGTTAAAGCGGCTGATTCGTAATCAGCAGTTCATGGGTTCGAATCCCATCGGCGGCTTTTGATTTAATCATGGCGAGCGCTTGGGCTATGCGGAGCAGATGACTGACGAAAATGTCTGGCCTGCGGTCAAGGCCGGGCGGTGCGATGCAAGCGTCCTGCGGGTTCTTGCGACTTCTTGGCCTGCGCCCCCTCAGGATTACTGGTGGCATCGGTCTCCCGCCGCCAGGTGTCGGGCTCTTGGGGGAGGACTGCCCCTGGTTTCGAGAGTCGCGTGAGGGGGATGAGATCCCCGCACGCTTACCGGAGATCCAACTATATTAGGACATAATGCGTGTTTGGTCTCAGGTAAACACAGTCTGGATAGATATCATAACTGGATTCTCGGCGCAGTGTAACCTACACCACAGTGAACTGCGGCGGCGCACCCACGCGCAGCAAGCTGCGGGGTATTGCGTTTTAAAATAAAAGCGACCTGGGTTAGCTGAATAAATACATGAAGCATAATCACTTTTTGTGAGGAGGAAATAATGGCACGAAGTATAATTTTATTAATTGCTATATTAATACTTGTAGCATTTACACCAACAAGTAATGCAGGTATGGCATTTATGGCAAATAACCCAAATCAACTGAATTTGAAAATTCCGATAAGTATTGCTTCAATTATTGATAAAGAAATAGAAATACCCTTGTTTGGGCATGTTGGATTTGGATACCAGAATGATGATGGCACGTTTCTTTTTGGTTCATTCGGTCCAAGTATCGGTATGAAGCCAGGAGGGGGGTTGGATTGGAATATTAATGATCCGTTAGCCCCAGTTTTTGCTCCAGGTTTATTAGATATCAAAAACCTAAAGGACATGCAAGCCGTTAAACAATATTTATCTGCAAATGGATATAGAACTTTTAAAATATTTAACGTTGATGATCCGAACCCACAAAAGGCATTGAATACAATGGTAACCCTCGAGGATAGCTATTATTATTTATTAACTAACATTCCTGTACAGATAAAGGGTTCAAATAGCGAGAATTGCCTAACTTTTGCAAAAAAAGTTCTTGAGGCATACGGTGTAACGAATCTCCCAGCTATAATATATCCCAGGAATGATGCCCCTAATAATTATTATATTAACATTCCAGTAGAGGTCTCTTATCCTGACTTGTTGGATGATACTCCTTCATCTTCAGCATCAGGGCAACAGACTGCCGAAAATTGGTATACGGAACCGCAGACTGCGGAAGGTTGGTATAATAAAGGGACTATGTTGGCTTCGTGGGGTAGATATGATGCTGCCATCCAATACTTTGATAATGCCATCGAATTAAACCCATATTATGTGCAAGCCTGGGGCAATAAATTATGGTCAATGCTCATGAAAGCGTCAGGGCAGCGTAGTGATATAGATTGGTATAACGAAGGCACTATATTAGCTTCGCAGGGTAGATATAATGAGGCCATTCAAGCCTATGATACGGCAATTGAATTAAACCCAGATAATGAGAAGGCATGGTGCAATAAAGGTGCTGTTTTAGGTAAACAGGGTATGTATGATGAAGCTATTCAAGCCCTTGATAAGGCCATCAAGATCGATCCAAACTATGCAACTGCCTGGTACAGCAAAGGTGCTACTCTCGGATTACAGGGCAAGTACGATGAAGCTATTCAAGCCTTTGATAAGACCATAGAACTAAATCCACAATATGTAGAATTCTATGACAAAAAAAGCACGGTTCTTGCCTACGCCTGGGACAAAAAAGGCACCGCTCTCCATCAACTTGGTCGCCAATTGGAGGCCGATGCAGCACACGCCAAGGCTAAGGAGCTGGGATATGCAGGTTGATTCTACATCTCATGAGTACGTGTGACCTGTAAGTCCACTCCTCCATTTTTTAGCTTATGTAAAGCCGAAGCGCTATTTTATAAACATCTTTCCGACCTACAATTCCCTGATGGCGTGCGATGGATTGCAAACTCATTTTTTTCCATCAATGATGCAGATTAATCGCGATCATCTGATTGTAACCCAGGATTTACCAAGACTATATGAACTGATAATTAGGCCGAAGAGGATTTTGGCCGATTTTGGGATATTGCACACAGTATTATGAACAATTCGCAAGTTTCAGCGTGCACATTTCTCGAATAGTTCCATGTCATTTTCATAAGTCTTAAATAAAATGCCATAGAACCATCTCCCATGCACCGCACCGCCGCCGGCGACCGCAGCAAGTCCCTCAAGAAGGAAGCCCGGGAGCTGGCCCGTGATGCCCGAGCCCTGCAGAAGGCTGCCCGTGCACCCGCGGCTCGCCGGGAGGCAGAGAGGCTGCAAGGAGAGGCGGATGCAGCCCTGGCACAGGCCGAGGCCCTCAAGCTCCAGGCCAGGCTGGAGGACCTGGACGTGTGGGAGATGAAGACGGTCAAGCAGAGCCGGAAGGGCTCCAAGACCTACACCTACTGGATGGCATCCTGGCGCGAAGGCGGCAAGACGCGCAATGTGCTACCAGTGGAGCAGCAGGAAGATGGATGGCGAGGCGGCCAGGCAGAAGGCCTGGGAGAAGAAGGTGGAGGGGCTGGGGATACAGGAGTAGCTGCCGAGACTCGAAAAATTCTATCCGAGCAAGATAACAAAGCTTTTCGTCAGATATATCAAATGTCCGAATAAGGAGGGATGATTAATCAAAGGAAATTTGCTCAGGTTAGCATTTACTTTTATGCTGCTAGGCACGATGACCGTTATACTTGTTGAGGGTGAATGCCCACAATATGGTTCAATGGATAATTCATGTACGGATAATTTGCCATCATTAGCATCTCCGCTTGCAGGTGGCAGCCTGTCTCAAAAGGCAATTAGGGGCTCATTCTTTGGCGATTCATGGCCGCGCACTTACTGCAATAACCTTCCCAAAAAGCACGTTGGGATCGATCTGCGTGCAAACTTCAATGAACCAGTTTACGCTGCGTATGATGGAACAGTCACGCGCGTCCGGCCTTCATCTAGCTGGTGTACTAATTGGGGGTCTACAATAATAATCGATCATTCTGGTCTATTTACCACAATCTACGAACATGTTGATCCCGAACAACAAATTACTGCTGGGTCTGAAGTTAAAAAAAGCGATATAATTGGAAGAATTGCAGAGATTGCAAAAATTCCAGATAGAAGTAAAGCATCCGATTGCGACACAGTCAATCATCTTCATTTTGGAATTAGATGCGGTGGAGATTCGGATATATGTTTGAGAGGTGCTCTTCCAGATAAAAATGGAGATAGCGATTACGACCCCAATACGGGCAAATTCACTGGCTGTAAGTGTGATCCGCTATTTCCAGGGGGATTTATTAATCCACTAGATTCTCGGATAATTTACGAAGAACCCGCTGCAGTCATGGCAGCCACAATAGGGATTCCGCCCATGATAGATCAAAAGAATCTGAAACAGCTCGGGCAAAATGATGATACAATAACTGTCGGAAAACGAATAACATATACGACGGTTGCATTCAGAGCTATATTAAGCCACCCTACCGGTAAAAATGTAAAGCTGCAAGTAGAGCTTAGACGGCTTGATGAATATGACGGCAATTTTATAGATTCCGAAGGCCACGAAGAAGATTTTAAAAATAGTGAACTTGTTACAAGTGGAAGTTCGGCCATTGCATATGCTTACGGCTTAATAGATGGAAATTATCATTGGCGTGCCAGAGCTGTGGGTGAGGATGGAACAACAAGTGAATGGGTAGATTTTGGCGGTAATGATGTCTCCGAAGCTGATTTCACTGTTTCAGCAGCACAAACTAACGGGGTCGTAACACCGAAGACCTTAATGGCGGTGGTTTCTCTCGAATCTGGTCAAGATTCTGAAAGCTGCGTTGTTGGAAGATGGAATGTTGATGTCACTGCAAAATTGCCAAATGGAGAAGTGAGGGCAACAACAAATGGTGATATCATGGGATTTGCTATGATCTTCCACAATGATGGTACATATATTTCACTGGGACCTTACAACGAGGCGGGAGATTTAAACGAAAAGAGTTCGGGAACGTGGGTACAAAATGGGAATGCACTTAGCATTCAAGAGGATGATGGGACAATCTTTGAAGGGACGATAACAGCAAATGCTATAGAGCTAGAAGGATTGTATAATGGCATAAGAATTTACTGGTCCTTAGAAAAAATTGATTGCCAATACCCAGCGAATGGTTGGTGTGAGGAAGTATGCATGTATGGTCCGGTACCATGAAGCTTTTGGCGTGTATCCTCAAATGTATTAAGTAAAAGGCATAGAACTATCTCCCATGCACCGCACCCCCTCCGGCGATCACCGCCAGGCCCTCCAGAAGGAAGCCCGTGCACCCGCAAGCCCGCCGAGAGGCAGAGAGGCTGCAAGGAGAGGAGGATGCGGGTCCTGGAGGAAGCCGAGGCCCTAAAATTATCCTCTATCCTCTCATCATCCCCACCAGCTCCGTTGCCTCCACCAGTCCGTATCCACCTCGCTTTGCTGCCTGTTCATCAAAGCGCTCCACCTCATCCGGCTCAATTCCCTTGCCCGCAATGGTAAAGGGCACAGGATCGCGGCTATGCGTCTTGATGGAGATGGGCGTGGCATGATCAGGCAGAAGAAGCACGCGCCAGTCCTGGCCGCTCTTCTCTAGCCCCGCTACCACCGGGCCCACAACGCGCTCGTCGAAAAGCTCAATGGCTCTCACCTTCAGCTCGGCGTTGCCCTCGTGGCCTGCCTCATCCGGGGCCTCGATGTGCAGATAGACGAAGTCGCAGCGCTGCAGTGCCTCCAGCGTCGCCTGCACCTTTCCTTCATAGTTGGTGTCGATGGTGCCCGTAGCGCCAGCCACGTCTATGACCTCCAGCCCCGCGTACCTGCCGATGCCCTTGAGCAGGTCCACCGCCGAGATCATGGCCCCCAACAGGCCGTACTTTTCGTGGAATGATGACATGAGCGGCGCCGGCCCCTGCCCCCACAGCCATATCGCGTTAGCGGGGCGCTTGCCCTCAGAAATACGCTTTTCGTTCACGGGATGGCGGGCCAGGACGGGCCGCGCCGCCTGCATGAGCCCGATGAGCTGCGCGCCGTCCGGGCCGTGGGGCAGGTGCTCTTTGACGCTCTGGTCGCTGATGTCGTGGGGCGGGGTGCAGACTGCCTTGGCGCCGGCCTGCAAGACGAGAAGGTTTCGGTAGCTTACGCCTGCGTAAAGCCTTCTATCGGGCATCAAGGGCTGCAAGGCCTCGATCAGCTCGCGGCTCTCTTCGGTGGTGATGTGCCCGGCGCTGTAGTCCAACATGACGCCGTCAACAATAGTCACAAAATTGCAGCGAAAGGCGATGTCGGCTTCGCCAAGGGCGACGTTCATGGCCGCCGCCTCCAGGGGTGCGCGACCGGAGTAATGCCTGGCCGGTGAATAGCCCATGACACAGAGATTGGCCACATCGCTTCCCGGCGGAAAACCTTCCGGAACGGTTTGGGCCAGACCGCTCTTGCCCCGCCGCGCCAAAATGTCCATGTTGGGCTTTTTCGCCACCTGCAAAGGCGTCTTGCCCTGCAGCGCCGCCAGCGGCAGGTCTGCCATGCCGTCGCCTAAGAGAACTACGAGCTTCATCAAGGCTACCATCGAGAAAATAGTATTAATCGTCTTCGTCTGGATCTTGCGCGAAGCCGAGAAGATTGCATTGATGAACGCATCCTATCCCAGAAGGAGCCACTCCAACGTCTTGAATAGTGTGTAGTCCCGAATGTTTGGACTTTATATATTATCAACCATTTAATTCAGTCTCCATCCGATTCAGGAACATTCCCAATTTACATCCTTCCGGCAGCCTTGACCAGAATGCGATATCTGGCGTCTGTAGATACCATTTTGTATCAAGGGACTCATAAAATCTAACTGTATTATGTGTTTGATTTTATTCTCCTCAAGAAAGTCCTCAAATCTGCTATCCGCATCGCCGTTCTTGTCTCGCTTGTTTGCATAGAATTGGGTCCCTCTATCGGTCAAAACCTCTCTAATACCTGTCAGCCAGCCAAATCTGCCCATAGCTTCATTGAGGAGCTGTAAGGCGTTATCTGTTGTTTCGGCATCGAACTCCCCGCCCGCGAGAATGCGCCGCGAACTATCATCAAGGACCGCGCAGACGTACACCTTTTTTCCATCGTGAATGCTGGTATGCCGGTCCAGATGCACCATGGACAGGCTGTGCTTGCTTTCGAACCTGATCAAGGGTTTTCTGCGCTTCGATTTGTTGCGGTTCACATGCATCTTGGTTTTCGTCCCGTGCATCCAGACGCGTTTCACAGAGGACGGACTAAACATCATATCCTGCGCGATTCTTTTGGTGCTCTCGCCTCTCTTTTTGGCCCGAATGATATGGGTATATAAAGTCAAAGGTTTCGGGACTACACAGGAATATCCGGCTACAAAATGTATTTTACCTTTCTTCGTTAGATAGTATTATTGATATGGAGACAAAGGAATTAATTCAAAAGGAGATTGAAGTTTTCCCTGAGCCTTATCTTGAAGAGATACTCGATTTTATTCATTTCTTGAAGGGAAAAGCATCAAAGAAAAGAATGGAGACTGCGGTATTAAGCGAATCCGTGCTCGCAAATGATTGGCTAAGCCCAGAGGAAGATGAAGCTTGGAAAAATTTGTGAAAGGAGATGTGGTCGTCGTGCCTTTTCCATTCTCAGATTTGACGGAGGCAAAAAAGGCGTCCTGCACTCGTGCTGGCAGAACTCGACGGAGAGGATAGAATTTTCTGCTAGATAACGAGTCAGCAATTCAGGGATAGATATGCTGTTCCCATAAATGAATCCGACTTCGAAGAATGGTCTCTTCGAAAAATAAGCAATATAAGGCCAAATCGAATATTTACCGCTGACTGCAAGATAATCCTATATAAAGCGGGCCGCATTAAATCAGAAAAAATCGATGAGGTTCTGAAAAAGATAATAGATATTCTGGCTAATTAATTCATTTGCTTCCTTCCACAATCCCGATCTCCTCCTGCATCAGAGTGTACAGCCCCGGCCCCGATCGATCAGCTCATCCGTTTGCTTCTGCCGGGTTCATCTCCAGCATTTTTTCCGCCAGGAAGGCCAGCAGATCGTGCACCACATCCGACCGTTCCTGGCTTGCGATGAAGTTGCCAGCCTCATCTTTGGGCAGGCCTTTGCCAGGGGGCCTGTGATCTCGGCGGGCTTGCCATCGGCGGTAGAGCTGCTGCAGCTCCGTCCCCAGGCGGGCACGCTCGGGGGCGGGGGCGGCTTCAGGATCTGTATCACGAATGGCGGAGTTCTGTCTCGAAGTATATAAATGCCCTTCCTGAGGTAGATTTTGATAGATATTTTTATTAACTAAAAACTACAAGTTAAAGTGATTCTGATGGATGTCGTCGAAGCTATTTATGAAGAGGGAAATCTCCGAGTTCTGGACCCGTCAAAGATAGATTCAGACTTGATAACTGTGAAGATATTGAATATCGAGGAAGTTCTTAACGAGGATGAAGAGGATTTGCTCAAAGAGGCATTAAGCGAAAGGGCGAAGGGCAAATATCACACTTTTGACGAAGTGTTTGGATGAGTTTTAGGGCCATTTTCTCCCCCAAAAGCTGCAAGACAATAAAATCCTTCGATTCAGAGCTAAAAGAAAGAATCAAGAAAGGCATTCAGGAGATAAGCAATAACCCTTGGGAGAAAGGTACAATAAAGGTAAAGGGCTATGGCGATGTTCGAAGAAAAAGGGTAGGCGACTACAGGATAATCTATCGCATTGATCTGCAGCATAAAGAAATTCTCATAGCCTTTGTCGCCAGAAGAAATGAAGAAACGTATAAATTATGAAATTACATGCTCAGGCCTTATTCCCTTCCACAATCCTGATCTCCCCTTCCGTCAGAGCGTACAGCCTGTAAACCACCGCGTCGATCAGCTCGTCCGTTTGCCTGATCCGCTCCCGCAATGGCCCCAGTTTGCCCATCGAGCCCTCGAACTCGGCCTTCAGCGCTTCCGCAGGCTCTCGGCGGGCGGGATCGATGGCCAGCTTCTTGCCGTTCTTCTTGAGCACCGCCAAAAAGCCCTCGTAATCGTGCTCGTAGTAGCTCTGCAATTTGGTCTTGGGCGTGAGGTCCTCCACCTTGGCCCCCAGGTAGCTCTCCAGCCAGCCCAGGAAGCCCTTGATCTCCTGCTGCTTCTGCTTGTTCATCTCCAGCATCCTCTCCGCCAGGAAGGCCAGGAGATCGTGCACCACATCCGACTTTTCCTGCTCGGCGATGAAGTTGCCAGCCTCGTCTTTGGGCAGGCAGGCCTTCACCAGGGCCAGGATATCGGCGTGCTTGCCATCGGCGTAGAGCTGTTGCAGCTGTGACCCCAGGCGGGCGCGCTCGGGCGCGGGGGTGGTGAAGGAGACAGCAGGAATTGGCAAAGCCTCTAATTCGTATCCGTTGATATTGTTGTTTGTGCTTGTTAGATTGAATCGCCAGTCCAACAACGTCGAATTCAACAATGCTAATAGGAATTCCAAGCTGTAATTCTGATTTATACCATACAGATAACCCACTGTATGCGAACAAAAATAATTTTGTGGCAATATCGTTGCGATAAGACGCCTAAAATTATCTATTGCAGCATATCGTTGATAAACGACTCTTCTTTGGAGGTGATGAAATGCTTTTTTGCTATTTGCATGATTGAAGAGATATTTTTCTCGATTGAAGTAGAGCGGTTCACCTTGTTTTGGCTTGATGAGTTCATACATCCCTATGTGAGATCCACGTATAACCTCTTCACCATTTTTTGCATCAGAGAGGTATGGATCAAACTGATGGTTGATCATTAACTCGCCTGGAGACGCTTTTGCAGCCCCACCAAGTGGCAAGAAATTCTTGCTTGCAGCAAATTTTAGAATCATATCCCAGGAGGATTGTTCTAAACCCGGAATAGAAAGATTCTCTCGATCAAATATAAAGAATTTTAATTGAGATGTTGTATAATTTTGGGAATTCAAAACTATTTCACGTCCCGGATGACTCCTTACGTGAACCTCATTTTCTATTGGAATTTCATTCTTAACGACGTACAGGCATGTTGATAGTTTTGCATCGAAAAACACGCGATCGTGAGGATCATCTTTCTGAGGGAACTGCTCAATCAGCTTAAATTTAACCATTTCGAGCAGATATCTACGAAGGCTAAGTGTAAATTGATCTGCCAATAAAGAAAGAGGAACAATAAATCCTTGCCAACCACTATGACGTGTCAATTTAAGCGCCTGTGAAATGAATAATCGATAGATGTTGACGCGATAACCTAACGCAGGAATAAAATGTTCGGTCTCTTGGAAATACAGCATCTCGTCAATTTTCCGTCCCCAAGCTTCTTCAGATAATTCATCATACGGCGGATTCCCGATCACCACATCGAATCCCCGGTTCTCCCCCTGGAACGCCTCCGGAAACTCCAGCTCCCAGTGGAAGAACCGCTTCTCTCCAGCCAGCGCCTGCGCCTGTTTGAACCACTCCCGCTCCCGCAGGCCGGCCCAGTCCGGATACTTCTCCGGGCTCAGGTGGTTTTGCAGCTCGTAGTAATCGTCATCGCTCACTTTGTTTCCAAAGAAGGTGGACAGCCAGACGTTGGAAAGCTCGTTCAGCCTGCGGGAGAGCTCCGATTCCTTGATCTGGCGGAACTGATCCTCCTTCCATTTGACCATCTGCAAATTGTCGTCCGGCAGCGCCGCCATGAGGCTGTACCTTTTGAGCAGCCCGTCCGTGTGGCTCTTCAGCCCAAAGCTCCAGAGCGGCGTCTGCTCCTTCTCTCCGCCCGGCAAGGTGGCAAGCTTTTCCAGCTCCGCCCCGATGAGGCTGTTTCCGCATCTCAGGTGGTGATCCAAAAAGCTGAGGGGCTTGTTGGAGGCCACTGTGGTCAGCCAGAGAGAGAGCTTGGCCAGCTCCACAGCCATGGGGTTGAGATCCACGCCGTATATGCAATTTCTCACCACCTCACGGCGCGCCCAATGTATGTCGTTCTCCGCAATATCTTCAGATTCCAGCTCCTCATGTCTGGCTATCTCTCTGGCATGAATTATCTCCCTGGCAATATAATCCGTAGCCTCGACCAGGAAATGACCGGACCCCATGGCCGGATCGAGAACCTTTATGGATAGCAGCTTCTTGAGAAGATCCTTGCGCAGGTCCTCAGACCAAATGGCTTCCTCCATCATCGGATCTATCAGCGGTGCAAGTGTGTTTTTCACCAGGTGCTTCACGATATATTCCGGTGTGTAGAAGGATCCCGTGGCCTTTCTTTCTCCCTTATCCGTCACCAAATACAGGCCGCCCGCCTCCACGCTGTCTGAGAATTTCTGGCAGGCTTCGCCCACCGGCAACCAGACTTCCTTGCCCTTTTCTTTGACGGCCACCATTGGCTCATCAGCCAGGTGCAGCTTGTACTCAAGAATGCCTTCATAGATCGATCCCAGGTGTCGAATGTCCAGGGACGAATAGTCAACAAAAACCATTTTCCCCTCGCCTGGTGAGCGAGCCAGAAGGTCAATGGCCTCCGCCAGGTACAGGTTTCCTATCTTCTTCTCGGAGAGGAAAGGATTTTTCGAGGGATCGAAGAGCCCGCCATTGTATGCCGGTATGTAGAACTCTTCCTTTGCATAACCGAAGGCTTCACTACCATCGTTTATGAGGCGGAAGAGGTCCTTTAATCCCTCCCAGTAAGTAGATCTGACCGCCAGCATCGTCTCGCCCTGATCCATCTTTTCGGAGATTTCCTCCTTCAGCTTGCGTAGACTCATATCCCGGTAGTGTTTGTTGTCGGTGTTCAGTAGCTTCCTGCTCTCAGCATAGAAAATGAATAAAAGGCGATAGAGCAAGCGCATGGAGTTATCCTGCACATCTCTTATGTCTTCCAACGCATGGGACAGTAAGTTCGATTGCTCTGCATAAAAGCCTTCAGCCAGGACCTTCATTGCTTTATAAACATTCTCTTGCAGATCAGTTCCAATCTTCTGGGCGTATGCCGCGCTCTCCTCTCTTGCTCTATCCAGGAAAGATGAACCGAGCGGGACCTGGGGGAAGGCTGCAAGCCGGAAGAAAAGATAAAAATACTTAAAAAGATTGATATCGCCGCTCTCCTCGATCCTATTGATCAGCTCCGGAAGATTTACCTCATAGTAACAGTCCATCTTGACGCTGGTGTCTTCGTGGTAAAGCCTCCACATCCTCCCATTGGTGAGAATCGCCCACTTGGGCGGAGTAGCTCGGAGATAAACGTCTATTTGAAAGCTGGGATTGGTCATCTCGCGATGCGCTTTCCCCTGGCGGCTTTTGTCCAGTAGCACCTTCCATGCCTTGGCATCTCCTACCGCAATGGCTTTCTTATAGAAGTTTTCTGCGTCCTTTTTGTGGGAATAAGCATCTTCCAGAGTCTCAAGATCAGGAAAGAAGGCATAGTCGGGTTTCAGGGGATCGTGATGCAAGCCTTCCTGAACTCCGTAATGGTGGCCGAGGATGTCAAACACCGGCCTGATCCAATTATGCTCCAGATCAGCCTCAACGTATTTCTCGAAATTTTTCCCTTTCCGGTCATTGGTCTCTTTTATTTGCGAGTACGCTTCCCGGAGATCTGCATCATCATTCCATTCCGGAACCTTTTGAATCATCTTCTCTAGGTAATGATTTGAAAAAAGGCCGCTGTTATTGAACACGTTCGCCCTTTCCATGATCTCCGCTGGCGTCGCCAAATATCTCTCCCTCAAGGATGATTCAAACATTGCTCACACGAAAAAAAGCTTTCGGGAGAAAATTAAAATATGATCCCCTACCTTGGGCTGCTATATTCCCGGTGGTCAGGCCCGCAGATCTTGCAATGCATCCGATTTTTCCCGGCTTGCGATGAAATTGCCTTCCCCGTCCTTGAGCAGGCAGGCCTTTGTCAGGGGGCCGGTATCTCTGCGTGCATCAGAAGTAAGTCGCTTATCCCGTACTCCACTTCCCATCCGTCTTCAGCCACCTGTCCATGTCCGCAGCAGCCGTCTTGCCCTCGCCCATGGCACTAATCACTGTGGCTCCGCCGCTGGTGATGTCTCCCCCGGCCCAGACTCCTTCCATGGTGGTGCGGCCCCGCCCGTCCACCACCAGCGTGCCCCATTTGGTAGTCTTGAGTTGTGGCGTGCTGGAGGCGATGAGGGGATTGGGCACTGTTCCCACGGCGATGACCACCGTATCCACATCGACGAGATGCTCCGAGCCCTTCTTCACCCGCGGGCTTCTCCTGCCCGAAGCATCGGGCTCGCCCAGCTCCATCTGCACCACTTCCATGGCTTTTACCATGCCCCTAGCGTCACCTAAAAACCGGGTGGGATTGGTGAGGAAGTCGAAGATCACGTCCTCCTCCATGGCGTTCTCCACCTCTTCCAGACGGGCTGGCATCTCCTCGCGAGAGCGGCGGTAGATGACATGCACCTCATCCGCTCCCAGGCGCATGGCAGAGCGGGCCGCATCCATGGCCACGTTTCCGCCGCCAACTACTGCCACCTTCTTGCCCTTTTTAATGGGAGTATCGTATTCCGGGAACTTGTAGGCCTTCATCAGGTTGACCCGTGTCAGGTATTCATTGGCAGAGTAGACGCCGCTCAAGTTCTCGCCGGGAACATTGAGGAAGCGGGGCGCGCCTGCGCCTATCCCTAGGAACACGCCGTCATAGCCCCCTTTGAGCAGGCCCTCCACCTGGACCTGTCTGCCCACTACCGAGTCCAACTCCAGGTCGGAGCCCAAGGATTGCACGTACTCGATCTCCGCTCTGACGATGCCCTTGGGCAGGCGAAACTCGGGAATGCCGTAGACCAGGACGCCGCCGCCATCATGCAGTGCCTCGAAGATGGTGACTTTGTGGCCGAACTTTGCCATGTCCGCGGCCACCGTCAGCCCGGCCGGGCCACAGCCAACCACTGCAACCTTCTTTCCGCTGGCTGCCGCGATCTCGCACTTGGGCATCTCTGCCTGGCATAGCTCCCAATCGGCCACATAACGCTCCAGACGACCGATGGCCACGGGCGCTCCCTTCTTGGCCAGGACGCATTTGCACTCACACTGCACCTCCTGGGGACAGACCCGGCCACAAATTCCAGGCAGGCTGTTCTTTCTCTTGAGGGACCGCACCGCCTCCGGCATGTCCCCGTCCCGCAGGGCACAAATGAAGCCTGGAATCTCCACACCGACCGGACAGCCTTCAACGCACTTGGGCTTCTTGCATTGAAGACATCTGCCCGCCTCTTCTGCCGCCTGCTCTGCACTGTAGCCTAGGGCAACCTCCTGGAAATTGCTTTTCCTCTTCTCGGGAGATTGCTTGGGCATCTCCACCCGGTTTAAATTAATCTTGCTTGACATCGTTCCTACACCGCGCCTCTGAAGACTTGATATCTTTGCTATATAAATAAGATTTTCCTTTCAGATCAATCTTGGGTGGTCTACCTATTTTGTATTGTCAATAGGGTTCGGTTCTTGTTCATCTCTACTATGAACGAAGCCGCCGCATCTGAGACCACTACCTTGCTGATTGATGATTTATCTGCTTCCCACATGATGCTAATCAACAATATTTTTCCAGGGCGACAGTTTCCTCCTCAGGTTCCGCAACCATCTCAATTTCGCCATTTTCTATCTCATATCTTCCCGAAGCACAATCCACCAGTCTCCTGGTATAGGGATGCTGGGGATGGATAAGAATCTCATTTGTCGCCCCCACTTCCACGATCTGGCCTTTGTGCATCACAGCCATGCGATCGCTGACCTTCCTGGCCAAAGCTATGTCGTGGGTGATAAAGATCAGAGCCAGGCCCATCTTGTCCTGCAGATTGATCAGAGCCAGGCCGGTCAGGAGAAGCGTCCAGGGCAAGGCGCCCGTTATGACCAGGGATACCTGCTCCCGGTAGTAGTAGGAAAAGCCCAGATCGCCCTGCACAGGAGTCCCAGGATATAGGCCTGCAGTTGATCCCACCAGGATTTGTCCAGGGAGAACTGGCGGATGAGTTCGGCCTCCATCTCGGGTGTCATGGCCACCAGAGCTTCATCACCATAGATGGCATGCAGCGGATCGCCGGGCATGAGCCTGGGAAGAATGAAGTTGAGTGAGAAGATGGCAGCTAAGGCGATGAGGTAATTGAGAATGCTTGCGGGAAAGAGATTCCCCAACTTTTTCCCTAATCCGGGCTCCTGTTCTTGCTCCGGCAGGCAGCATTCGGCTCTTGTGCTATTCATTTTTTTTCACGCCTCAATTCTCCCCAAGTTCTTCCTCCAGTCATCAATTCAAACCCGATTATGCTTCTCCACCCTTCTGCCAGGCGATCCTGGCCTGAGGGAAGGAATCGGGGCGAGGGGAAGCCCCAGTCGCCTGTAGTGTCGGCGATGGTGAGGACGTTCACTGTATCGTTCTTCGCCGGGGCGGCGCTGCAAAGGATGAGCAGCAACAGGCCGGCGGCCGCCAGTCCGAGCAGGGGGAGACGGCTCATGGGAGGGGCCTCCAAGTAGCAAGTGATACATCGGTTCTTTGCATCTTAATCTCTCCTATTAGTTGTTTTTTTCAATCATAGTAGTAATAGTTGTTACTGGTGTCAGGATTACCGGCACGGTAAGCACTACAGCTACTGCCAACACGCCCAGAGAAAATGCCAGGTTATGTATCAAGAGCAGGCAGTTGACCAAGATAAAGAGCGTTCCGGGGTCGAGCAGGAAGCTCCTGTAGCGCATCAGCCAGTGCCGGGTTTTGCAGGCGGAAGCGGTCGGGGGATTGTTATTATTATATCATGCATCTTGCTCTAATAGACGCAGAAGCCGGTTAGTTCTGGTGGAATGAGAAATGGATGGGTGTTCCATTCATGAGGTTTTAGGCCTCCTGAAAATTCCCCAAAGAGAATGGCTGAAGAGTACAGGGGAGATTTTAGAGATGGTAGGCCTTTCTGAGGAGCTGCTCTGCCGCTATCCTGCCCAGATTTCGGGAGGACAGTGCCAGAGAGTGGCCCTGGGGAGAGTATTGCTTCTCCATCCCAGGGTTATAATCCTGGATGAGCCCACCTCCGCTCTGGATATCTCGGTGCAGGCCCAGATCCTGAATCTCCTCAAAAACTTGCAGAAAGATCTGGGTCTGGCGTATCTGCTCATATCTCATCAGCCTGAGGTGATCAGGTTCATGGCTCATGAAACGATCATCCTTGTGCCTTGGCCGGCACTATGAAACAAGTGCAATCAAAGACACCCCTGGCGGACTTGAAGGCCTTTGCATCTGCATAATTCAGGTCGCTAAATCCGCCGGAACAACAGGGCAGCCATGAATCTTCCTTCACTTCTTCCTCTGAGTAGGTGTAAAGATTCATATTTTTCATAATGTGGAAGTTCCCCACATAATCCTCATCAAGCTCTAGCAAAGGCTTCTTCCAGGCTTTCATTGCCAGGCCGAGGACTTGAGTCTCCTCCGAATCTTCTTCCGGCTCTTCATCTACCGGGATTCCCTGAAGCTGAAGCACTCCAAAGTGTGCCCGACCATCAACCAAGTCCTCTTCTATGTTCATTGTGTTATTTGTTGCATCTGATTGAGCATCAAGCACCTTATTCAATCCATGGGCTTGATCAACCATGTGATGCAAGGAATTCAAACCATCGCGGTTCTTAATCCAATCTTCTTCTTTCAGCAGGGAATTGAAAGCAATGGGATGCAGATCGTAATATCGAGATCCTATGCCCATTAACAACGGGCTGTAAGTCATCTTGCTGTCTTCTTTCATCTGAATAACGCTGGTTGCTTCTTCTTCATCCTCGATTTCCTCTCCATCTTCATCGTAGGCGCCATTGATCCATGTTTTATTCGTGTATGAACTCTCAGCAGACATAATTGAATCGGTATCTATTTTCCCGCTGCCGTGAGCCTTGGTCTTTGCCTCAACGCCGTTGAACTGTTGTCCTTCCGTCCCAAGAGCATCCGGCATTTGAGCATATTTATAAGCAGTAAAGAAGCCCGTGCCACTCACGTTCTGTTCACAGTTGAATTTTAAATTTTTCTCTTCCGAGGTCGTCGGATTGTTATGTGCCGCATCATTCTCCTGTAATTGCTTCTCATTTTCCCCATTATCGGCTGCGGCCATGCCGATTAGTGCAAAGAGAGCCAGCAATATAATAATCACTCTCAGATCATTCCCTCCTCAGATACAATCTCTGTAATAGCACGTATTGCTTCTTTTATTTTAATGTATCTACTAATAATTTCTATATGTAGCATTTCAGCATAATTCTCTAATTGATGATAAATCGTGTATATATGCTCTGCATGCGCCAAAGATTTCCGTGGTGCTCGCGCACTATACCTCAGCACGAGATTCGGCTCTGGTCCATGATTTGCTCGCATGCTAGGTGTGCGAGATGAGACGCACTTCAAGAATTTGGACTTGCCAAGGTAGTCTAGCCATAATTTGCTTACTCGGTCTGTGCATAAAAATCATGGAAAATTATTACTTAATACGATCCAAGATAGTTTTTTATAATTGAAAGGCATTTTGGTCAACGGTGAAACTATGCATATTCCTGATGGCTATCTAGGGCCATACACTTTTATCGCAATGTGGATCATAATGATCCCCATCTGGTATTATGCGGGAAGGAAGCTCAGCTCTGAGCTGAAGTCGAGGCAGGTTCCCCTGCTGGCGCTGGCAGCAGCGTTCTCTTTTGTCATCATGATGTTCAATGTCCCGATTCCCGGAGGCAGCACCGGCCACGCCGTGGGCGCTGCAATAATCGGCATCGTCCTGGGACCATGGGCTGCAGTGATTGCCATATCCGTTGCCCTCGTGCTGCAGGCGCTGATGTTCGGCGATGGAGGCATTACAGCTATCGCAGCCAATTGCTTTAATATGGCTGTAGTAATGCCCTTCGTTGCTTATTATGCTTATAAGCTCATCAGCGGAGGCACAGAAATTACTTCTTCGAGGCGGGTCATTGCCGCGGCCATCGCCGGCTACATCTCTCTCGTGATAGCATCTGCCTTTACAGGCTTTGAATTCGGTATTCAGCCTATATTGCATCACACAGCCGAAGGAGTACCACTCTACATGCCCTACCCAATGAGTGTGACGGTTCCTGCCATGGTACTGGAGCATGCTTTCGGATTCGGCATCCTTGAGGCTCTAATTACGGCACTGATCTTTGCCTACATCCAGAGAACGGATACCTCTCTGTTTTATGGAGAGAAATCTGCTGCGCAGAAGATGAAAATGAGGAAAGCAACCACATCGTGAGGCAAGACAATGGATAAAATAATAAAAACCTTTGCTATCGGCCTGACAGCGTTGATTATTCTAGCGCCGTTAGGGCTTTTGGCTGTCGGAGAGACCTTTGGCGAGTGGGGACCGGAGGAGATTAAGGAGAAGCTCGGCTTTGTACCTCCTGGTTTGGAGCAGCTTTCATCGCTCTGGAGTGCACCCCTGCCGGATTATGCCCTGCCCGGCATTGGCGATTCGATGACCGCAGCAGCGGCTGCTTATATCTTATCTGCAGTGATCGGCGTTATTGTCTGCGGTGGCCTGCTTTATTTCGCAGGCAAGAGAATTGCCAAGGATTAGCGCCAATTTTTTATTTTATCTTTTCTAAAGTCAAAGCTTTCGGGACTACACAACTGCACACTTTAAGAGCAATCTTCTAATACAATTAATCCACAACATTGCCCGGCGCGGTTGGGAACATGTTGGAAATTAGACTGACCATCGATGATCGAGAGGTAGTGGTCCCAGAGGGAGCTACAGTTCTCGATGCTGCCCGCAAAGCGGGATCTTATGTACCTGCACTCTGCGACCACCCGGACCTCAAGCCCATCGGCTCCTGCAAACTGTGCATAGTCTCTGTGAAAGGCCTGGATTACTATCCTACCGCCTGCGATACCAAGGCGGAAGAGGGGATGGTGGTAGAGACCAGGACAGAGGAGCTGCAGGAGATGAGAAGAAATACCCTGGAGATGCTCCTAGCCCTCACCAATCATCCCACCAGTTGCCTCTTTTGCGATAGGAAAGATGAATGCGGCGACCTGCGCGAGTGCATGAGAAAGTTCCCAGTGACCGTGGGCTGCAAGTACTGCCCCAAGAATGAAGAATGCGAGTTGCAGGAGGCGGTGCAGTTCGTGGGACTGGAGAATATAAGATATGAGATCTCTTTTAAGAATAGACCAATTTTAAGAGAGCCCTTCTTTGATCGCAATTACAACTTATGCATCCTATGCGGCCGATGCGTGCGAACCTGTCAGGAGGTGCGCGGGGTGGGTGTGCTGTCCAGCAATCCCGATTTTCATCGCATGCACTGGATCGGCCCCGAGTCTCTGCAGGACTCGGACTGCAAGTTCTGCGGCGCATGTGTGGATGCCTGCCCCACCGGCGCACTTTATGGCCGGTCTGATAAATGGATGCGGCCCGATAAGACGGTGGCCACCATCTGCCCCTACTGTGGCGTAGGCTGCCGATTAGATCTTAGAGTAAAAGAAGACCGAATTATCTCTATCCATCCGGACAAAGAAAGCCCGGTAAATCGGGGGCAGGCATGCGTTAAAGGCCGTTTTGGCCTGGAAGAGATTGTCCATCATCCCGACCGTTTGACTACCCCCCTGATAAGACGTAACGGCAGACTTGAGGAGGCCGGCTGGGAAGAAGCACTCGACCTGGTCGCCAAGAGGTTCACTGAGATCAAAAATAAATACGGTCCGGATTCACTGGGAGCACTTTCCTCTTCTCGGTGCACCAATGAGGAGAACTACCTGGTGGCGAAACTTGCACGGGCCGCCTTCGGCACTAACAATGTGGACAACTGTGCGCGAGTCTGCCATGCCCCCTCGGTAACGGGGCTGGCGGCGTGCTTCGGCAGCGGAGCTGCCACCAATTCCTTTGACCAGATTGAAGACGCCGATGTCCTGTTCGTTATCGGTTCCAATACTACCGAGGCTCATCCGATCGTAAGTCTTAAGATGATCAAGGCTGCTTCCAAGGGCGCAAAGATCATCGTGGCTGACCCCCGCAAGATCGAGCTGGTCGGCCTGGCAACAGTATGGCTCAACCTGAAGCCTGGAACTAATATCGCCCTGCTGAATGGAATGATGAATGTCATCCTGAGAGATGGGCTGGAAGATCGTGACTTCATTGCCGGGCGTACTGAGGGCTTCGAGGAAATGCAAAAGGTGGTTATGGAATATCCGCCACAGCGCTCTGCCAAGATAACCGGAGTTTCTGAGGAAGATATCATAAAAGCCGCCCGACTCTTTGCTAAGGCGGAAAAGGCAATGATCATCTACAGCCTGGGAATAACCGAGCATATTACTGGAACCGCCAATGTAATGTCCCTGGGAAACCTGGCTATGCTAACGGGTAATGTGGGACGCCAGTCGACCGGGGTAATGCCACTGCGTGGGCAAAATAACGTGCAGGGGGCCTGCGATATGGGGGCTCTTCCCAATGTTTACGTTGGTTATCAGCCGGTAGCGGACCCCAATATTCAGTCCAAATTCGAACAGGCCTGGAAGGTTAAATTGCCCGCAACTCCCGGTCAGACCTCCACTCAAATGTTAGAGGGTGTTACAGAAGGGGGAATCAGGGGGCTTTATATCCTGGGGGAAGACCCTGCCCAGACCGACCCTGATACCAATCGAGTCCGTGCTTCACTTAAAGCCCTGGACTTCCTTGTTGTCCAGGAGATATTCCCTACTGAGACCACCAACTATGCTGACGTTATCCTGCCTGCGGCCAGCTTTGCGGAGTGTGACGGAACCTTTACCAATGGTGAGCGGCGCATTCAACGGGTGAATAAAGCGATACCTGCGATTTGTGGCCAGGAGAACTGGCAAACAATCTGTCTTATTGCCCAAAAGATGGGCTATCCCTTGAAATATAATCACCCAACGGAAATTATGGATGAAATCGCCTCTCTGGCACCGATGTTTGCCGGAGTAAGCTTCGCGCGGCTGGGCAGCGGCGGTCTGCAGTGGCCCTGTCCGTCTATGCTGCATCCGGGCACAGAGACGCTTCATGTGGGGAGTTTCAGTTGTGGCCTCGGAAAATTTAACGCCGTGGAACACAAATATCCTGCCGAGCTGACTGATTCTGATTATCCTTTGATTCTTACCACCGGCAGGAGAAGAGAGCATTACAACTGCGGCTCCATGACCCGGCGCTCCAGTGGAATCATGTATGTATGGCCGGAGGAGACTATAGAAATAAGCCCTGCTGATGCAAAAGAGCTTGGGGTGGAAGACGGAGAGACGGTTCTGGTCAGGTCCAGACGCGGGGAAGTTAGAACAAAGGCAAGAGTTACCGATAAGTCATCGCGCGGCGTAGCCTTTATGTCCTTCCACTACCAGGATGTTCTTACTAATCTTCTTACCAACGCTGCCCTTGATCCCCAGGCAAAGACGCCGGAGTATAAGGCATGCGCCATAAAGATAGAGAAAATCACTTCATGAAAGACCAGAAGTCCGAAAGCCAGAGCAACCTACTAATACAATTGATCACCACCATTGCCCGGCACGGTTGGAACATGTTGGAAATTAGACTGACAATCGATGATCGAGAGGTTGTGGTTCCCAAGGGAGCTACCGTTCTCGATGCTGCCCGCAAAGCGGGATCTTATGTGCCGGCGCTTTGCGACCATCCGGACCTCAAGCCTATCGGCTCCTGCAAGCTGTGCATTGTTTCTGTAAAAGGCCTGGATTACTATCCTACCGCCTGCAATACCCCGGCGGAAGAGGGAATGGTGGTAGAGACCAGGACAGAGGAGCTGCAGGAGATGAGAAGAAATACCCTGGAGATGCTCTTGGCCCTCACCAATCATCCCACCAGTTGCCTCTTCTGCGAAAGGAAAAACGACTGCAACGACCTGCGCGAGTGCATGAGAAAGTTCCCGGTGACCGTGGGCTGCAAGTACTGCCCCAAGAACGGCGAATGCGAGCTGCAACAGGCAGTGCAGTTCGTGGGGCTTCAAAATATCAGATATCAGACATCTTTTAAGAATAGACCCATTTTAAGAGAGCCCTTCTTTGACCGCAATTACAATCTCTGCATCCTGTGCGGCCGCTGCGTGCGTGCCTGCCAGGAGGTGCGCGGCGAAGGCGTCCTCACCAGCAATCCCGATTTTCACCGCATGCACTGGATAGGCCCCGAATCGCTGCAGGACTCGGACTGTAAGTTCTGCGGCACATGCGTGGATATCTGCCCCACCGGCGCCCTCTTCGCCCGCTCTGAGAAATGGCAGAGGGCGGAGCGGAGCACGGACACCGTTTGCCCCTACTGCGGCGTAGGCTGCCGGATAGAGGTGGGCGTCCTGGACAACCGGATCGTAAGGGTAAGAGGCAAGCGGGAATGCCTGCCCAACAACGGCCAGCTCTGTGTCAAGGGCCGCTTCGGCCTGGGATTTGTGGAGAGTCCGGAGCGGCTCACTGTGCCCCTCATCAGGAAAAACGGCAAACTGGTGCCGGCAACCTGGGAAGAGGCCCTCAGTTTGGTGGCGGGAAAATTGAATGGCTACAAGGGCGACAGCTTTGCCTTCCTCTCCTCGGCCAAGTGCAGCAATGAGGAGAACTATCTGGCCCAGAAGTTTGCCCGGCTGGTTATGCAGACCAACAACGTAGATCACTGTGCAAGGCTCTGCCATGCTTCGACCGTCTCCGCCCTGGCCCTGGCTTTCGGCAGCGGAGCCATGACCAACTCCATTGCTGAGTTAGCAGACGCCGGATGCATCTTCATCATTGGTTCAAACACCAGCGAGCAGCATCCCGTCATCGCCCTCAAGATCAAAGAGGCGAAAAGGAGGGGGGCCAGGATCATCGTGGCCAATCCCCGCTGGATCGACCTGTGCAAGATCGCCGACGTCTGGCTGCGCCAGACCCCGGGAACGGATGTGCCTCTCGTCCTGGAGATGTGCCGCATAATCCAGGAAGAGAAGCTGATGGATGAGAGCTTCATCTCGGAGCGGACGGAGGGCTTCCCAGAGTTCAAAGCCTCTCTTCTGAAGCTGTCCCCATCCGACGCCGCGCGCATCACGGGTGTCAAGTCCGAGCTGATCAGAGATGCGGCCCGGCTTTATGCCAGGGGCAATCCTTCCTCCATAATCTATTCCATGGGCATCACTCAGCACTCCCATGGCGTGGACAACATCTTCACCCTGGCCAATCTGGCCATGATGACGGGCAACATCGGCCGGCCCTCCGCCGGCATCAATCCCCTGCGCGGCCAGAACAATGTGCAGGGCTCCTGCGACATGGGTGCCTTGCCCAATCTCCTGCCGGCATACCAGGCGGTGACCAATCCAGATCTTCGCAAGAAATTCGAGCTGGCCTGGGGGGCGGCTTTGCCGGAAAAGCCCGGCCAAACGTTGGTCGAATTGATGAATGCCGCCCATGAAGGGAAGATTCGGGCCATGTACATCATGGGAGAAAACCCGGTCGTCAGCGATCCGGACTGCAGTCACGTGGTAGAGGCCTTGAAGGCCCTGGAGTTTCTGGTGGTGCAGGACATCTTCCTTTCCGAAACGGCGGCATTGGCGGATGTGGTCCTGCCGGCAACCACCAGCCTGGAGAAGGATGGAACCTTTACCAATACGGAGCGCCGGGTGCAGAGGGTCAGGAAGGCGCTGCCGCCCGCTGGCGAGTCCATGCCTGACTGGATGATCCTGGACGCTCTGGCGGCCCGCATGGGCTGGAAAGACCAGTTTAACTATGGCCATCCATCCGAGATCATGTCTGAGGTAGCCAAGCTTGCTCCCAGCTACGGGGGCATAAGCTATGAGCGGCTGGAGGGCGATGGGTTGCAGTGGCCCTGCCCCAACCGGGAGCATCCAGGAACCGGGTACCTGCATAAAGGCCAGTTCACGAGGGGCCTTGGCAAGTTCAATGTGGTCGATTACCGGCCTTCCATGGAGCTGCCCGATCTGGAGTATCCCTTCATCCTCACCACAGGCAGAGTTCTCTCTCAGTATCACACCGGAACCATGACGAGGAAAGTGGGTGACCTCAACCTTCTGCGGGGTGAGGAGCTGGTGGAGATGAATCCGGAAGACGCCCTCACTTTAGGTATTGTTGACGGCGAACTGATCGAGGTAACCTCCCGCCGGGGAAGGGTCAGGGCCAAAGCCAAAACCACGGAAAAGTCGCCTGTAGGCGTGGTCTTTATGACATTTCATTTCTCCGAGACGCCCACCAACGTCCTTACCAATCCTGCCCTGGACCCCGTGGCCAAGATTCCGGAGCTAAAGGTCTGTGCCGTGAAGCTGAATAAGATTAGAGGAGGCTAGAGATGTACGAGATTGTAACCAAAGAGACCGTAGCTCCCAATATCATCTACATGAAGTTCAAAGCTCCCAAGATTGCCCTCACGGCGAAGCCGGGTCAGTTTGTGATCATAAGGGTGGACGAGAAAGGGGAGAGGATACCCATGGGCCTGGCCGGCTGGGACGAAAAGGAGGGCACTGTGGACATTGTCTTCTACGTTCTGGGCACCAGCACCGCCAAGCTGTCCACCATGAAAGAAGGCGAATGCGTGGCCAACATTGCCGGCCCTCTGGGCACGCCCACAGAGATCGAGAACTTCGGAAGAGTCATCTGCGCCTGCGGCTGCTTTGGCGCCGGTCCCACCCTGCCGCTCATAAAGGCTCTCAAGGAGAAGGGCAACCATGTGATTACAGTTGTGGAAGGGCGCGGTCCGGACTTCATCTTCTGGGTGGATAAGCTCAAGGAACACAGCGACGAGGTTCATGTGGTAACTGGCTGCGGCAAGACCGCCTGGGCCAATGACTTCATCGAGCAGGAGCTGGCGTCGGGAAAGAAAATAGACAGGATCTTTGCCCACGGCTGTCCCTTCATGATGAAGGTCTCTTCGGATGCCTCCCGGGCCGCCGGAGTGGAAACAATGGTTAGCCTCACACCTCTCATGGTGGACGGCACAGGCATGTGCGGTGCCTGCCGGGTGGAAATAGATGGCAAGACCAAGTTCGCCTGCGTAGACGGCCCGGATTTTGCCGGACACGCCGTCAACTGGGACGGACTGGTCTTAAGGCTGCGCCAGCTTATTCCGGAAGAGGATAAATCATTCAATATCTGGGAGAGAGACAACTGGCATAAATTGATGGACAGCAAGCCCAAGAAGAGCTTCAATCCGGCAAAAAGAAATCTTATCGCCCAACATGAGGAGCATGAAGGCCACGGTGGGTGTGGTTCTGGGGGAGACTGATTCCTCTGGGGCTTCACTCATCAATTCCAGTTATTTTTTTTGTCATAATTTTTCTTGCTCGTTCCGATTTGCCTACAGCAAACGGCTTGATCGTGCTTCATGAACTCATCGCGGTTGAGCTGAAAGTAGTGAAAACATCTATTTCCAATGGGCAGAACCCGCAGTTCTTCCTGTTTCACTCCTCTTGAAATGGGATGCATGCCTTTCCGCCCTCGTTGCTGCTAACTTATAGTTAAGTCGCGATGAATAAGCCGTGTCTGTAGATATCTCGGTGACTTCTCCCCGCCCTGAAGGACGGGGCTTCTAGCCGTTGATTGGCAGAGATTGAAGTCCCAATCTCAAAATGTTTATGGCTGCATTCCAATCTCGATCCAGAGATAGCCCGCACTCGGAGCA
>Ga0247841_10002706_pt1 | contig 34635 bp, 28 predicted proteins | sample LaCruzMarch2015__2_FD_192410 | JGI IMG/M metagenome (GOLD analysis project Ga0247841, IMG submission 192410) | Freshwater microbial communities from meromictic Lake La Cruz, Castile-La Mancha, Spain - LaCruzMarch2015_18m | ecosystem: Environmental > Aquatic > Freshwater > Lake | place: Spain...
GTGTATTACTGGATGGATTCACCACTCCTATGTCCGGAGAGGACTCCATTATACCGATCATCTCCCCGAGCCACCCGGCCGCGGCAATGGTATCGTTGTTCATAAGACAGATGAGTCCCGCATCGGATGCGGCCATGCCCTGGTTGATCGCCTTAACAAAACCGAGATTCTCTTCGTTCCTTATCAGTAAAATATCCAGCCCTTTGACTCCGGACAGGCTCTTAAGATAATCCTTGGCACTGATCCCGCTTCCGTTATCTATAACTATCAGCCTGAACGGATTATCGGTATTCTTCAGTATGGAATCCACACACGCCCGAGTAGCTTCAAGCTGATCCCAAACCGGTATTATGATATCGCATCTCATATTGTTTCGGGCCGCTCTCCAGATAAAAACGCGTTCAGCTCTATATCTTTCTGGCCGAGACGATATATTGCTTGGTCATATATTCGGTAAGCGCTCCCCGAGATATCTTATTAAAGAACTTTTTCGACTTCGAGGCCTCTATCTTCCGGACTATCTTCACTATCTCCAATCCGGCTCCGGATATCATACTCTCAATATTTTTCAACGCAAAAAATCTCAGATGCGTGCTGTCCAATATGCCCATATCCTCATAGTTCCATTCTTTCCTCCACAACATCTTGAATATGGTGTAGTGCGCTATATTGGGTATGCTCATGATCATATATCCGCCGGTCTTAAGGAATTCGCGGTGCAGTTTGAGTATCCTCCACGGATCTATGAGATGCTCCAGAACATCACCGTATATTATGCAGTCAAAATACTCTTTTTTAAAGAGCGGGTCTATTTTTTCAACATCCCCCGCTATTACGCTATCGAGATTCGCCTTCGCTTTTTCCGCCATTTCCGGGACGATCTCAATCCCTGTGATCTCTACGGACGAGCCTTCCCGCTCTTTTATGGCCCGACCGGTAAGCCCCGTGCCGCATCCGACCTCAAGGACCATCCTCACCCCTGCCGGAACCAATTCAACGATATCGTCCCTTTTTGAAGTATAATACTTCGTCTCTTTCACTGCGCGCCTTTATTCTTTTTATCCTCGCCTGCGTTATCCATCATCTCCCTATACTTTATGTAACTAAGATACTGGTATAAGGCTCCGTTATAAGAAACTACGAATCCAAGAAGCCCGTCTTTGTATCCCTGTTTCTGTACATAGGCCTTCAAGAACCTGCTCAAAAACTTACGGCTCATCTTGGAAAAATTTATTTTGCGCTTTTCGCTGAACCACTTTTTGGCCTCCAGGGTGGTCTGGTTATTGAGGCTCGTGAAAAAATCGTGATAGTCCCTGTACGAATAGTGGACGATATCTTTGGTCAGGTGTCCGCATGTGCCTTCGAAGAAAGCCCTGGGGTGGACATCGGCCTCTTCATATTTAAAGGTTCTTTTATCGAAGAGCCTTACCTTGCCGGCCGGATACCATCCGCTGTATTTTATCCACCTCGCGCCGATATAGGTCTTTATAGGTATCGAGTAGGCTTTATGAGGCATCGGACCTCTCAGCAGGGCCTTTATCTCTTCGGCGAGTTCGGGGCTTACCCTTTCGTCAGCGTCGAGACTTAAGACCCATATATTTTTCGCAAGAGAGTACGCGTAGTTCCTATGCCTTCCCTCTATATCGGTTTTCCTGGAAAAAACCTTGTCAGTGAACTGTCTTGCGATATTCACAGTATTATCCGAAGAATAATCGTCCAGCACCACTATCTCGTCGGCCCATGAGACGCTCTTAAGGCAATCGGCAATATTATCTTCCTCGTTCTTCGTTATGACCACGACCGACAAAAGCGCTTTTTGCATAAAATTCCTCTCCTTAGTAATACTTTATTTTTGCCCCGTGTATAAAGCCCAGCCCCTCGAGCAGCCTTCCGAACTTTTCGCTTGCAACCAGCACTTCGTTGAATTTCTTCTTTTTCTTCAATATCCTGAACAATACGTTCAGGTGAAAGTTTTTTTCCGGGATCGCGACGACAGCTATATTTGAATGCACCGGAGGCTTTGGCGAAGTCGCGGTCGAGAAAAAAGACACCCAGTTACCGTCTCTTGCCAGTTTTAAAGAATCGGCGCCTACTTTCTTTACAGAATTAGGATCGTCACTATCGAGCACGTAGGCTATTCTTTTCGGCTTACCCCATCTGAATTCATATATCTCCCTGTTACGCTTAAAACCGTCATCTGAGCCTTTCAGCCTCCTGAAAGACGAGTTCTCCCTGTGATATACGTATGACCCGGTATCCATTACGCATCTATACCCGGCCTTTATGGCCCTCTTGGAAAAATCGGTATCCTCAAAATTACCCATTCCGTATATCTCGTCGAAAGCGCCTATTCTCCCGATCACCTGTCGCTTTATAAGCATACAGAAACCGACTGCATGAGCCATCTCTACAGGCCCCCTGGCCAGGTTCCGTATCTTCTCCGCATACAATTCTATAGGCTCGCCTGCGGCTGGTTTTTGCCCGAGGTTGTTGCTGGATGGATTCACTATGCCGATATCAGCGCCAGCTTTGGCAGTTTCGATCATGGATCGAAGCCAGCCTTTTGTGACGATCGTATCGTTGTTTAAAAGGCACACAAAACCGGCTTTCGATGCCGCGATAGCCTGATTTACAGCTTTAATGAATCCCAGATTATCGTTATTTCTTATGAGAACGAAAGGAACTTTCGAGGACCTCTTCAGATCTTCCAGGTAGAGTCTGGTGTCATCGAGGCTTCCGTTGTCCACGACTATTATCCCGTAACCCGGATCGGTATTTAAAAAGACCGATTCTAAACAGTCTTTAGTAAAAGCGAGCTGGTTCCATACGGGCACTATTATATCGCAATCCATATCAGACCTTTGACAGTTTTTCTATACCGGATATTATATCTCCGGCGTTGAACCCGCGTTTCAGATAAAATACCCCGTCATAGCGCTTACCCCGCTTCTTAAGTTTGTTCAGCGCCAGCATCACCGGGAACAGGACCGCGGAAAATACAACCGGGTATCTCTTCTCTATCATATTGGTATGAGGAAAACCGAGAGGCTTCCCCGTATTCCATATATAGATATAATGCCTTCTCCTGGCGATGTCAAAAAGAAGCCCTTCCGCTTTAGGAAGATCGATGCCGTGGTCGGCTATAAAGACAATCCTGAGCCGGCGTCCCCATTTAGACTCAAGATACTTCCTGTTCCTTTCCTGAAGCTCCGATATCTTTCTGTCATCCAACACGGACATAAACGTTGAATTACGGACGTGCTCAACAAAAACATCATTTGCCATAGCCGGGATGTATCCGGCTTTCACAGCACTCAGCGAGTAATCAACATCGTCGTAGTAACCCATGCCAAAAGCCTCATCCAGCGGGCCTATCTTTTCCATCAATTCTCTCTTCATGACTATACAATGGCCCCTGCAATAATCCGTCTCCACAAAAGAACCTTTATACATACCGCGCCCTTTTATATCGAACTGAGGGCTTATCATGCCTATGGTACGCCCATCCTGCAATATCTTTATAAGCTTGGCAAGCCAACTCCCGGTCCTTACGACCGTGTCGTTATTCATAATACAGACATACGGACTTTTTGAAAGATCCATACCGGCGTTGACGGCCTTCACCCAGCCGGCATTAGTCGCGTTACGGACGAGCGTTACGTTTTCGCGCGAACCGGCGAAGTTCTCCAGATAACCCCTGGTATCGTCGTCACTGCCGTTATCGATCAGTATAAGTCTGTATGGAGTATCCGTATTAAGCAGTATGCTTTCAAGACAGCCCCTGGTCAGCCTGAGCCTGTTATAGACCGGTATTATTATGTCGCAGGAAACGTCGCTCATACTCTTTTTACCAGAAAATCACCTATGGCAAGATAATCCAGCCCGGAGCCAAGATACATATTTACAGCGTCGGCCGGGCTTGCGACCACCGGCTCGCCTCGCCTGTTCAGCGAAGTGTTTATAAGGACAGGAATGCCGGTCAAATCGTAAAAATGCTTTATCAGATCGTAGAACTTCAGATTATCTTTCCTTGTGACGGTTTGCGGCCGCGCCGTTTGGTCAACGTGAACGACTTCCGGTATTTTGTTCCTCCAGCCCTCGGCCACCTCAAAACTAAGCGTCATGAACGGCGCGTCGACATCGGACCCCAATATATCCGCAGAGTATTCCCTCAGCATGGAGGGGCAAAACGGCCGCCACTTCTCCCTGAATTTAACCATCTCGTTTATTTTGTCGCTTGTGCCGGGAATCGTGGGGTTACCGAGTATAGACCTGTTACCGAGGGCCCTGGGACCGAACTCCATCCTGCCCTGGAACCATCCGACCACTTTGCCTTCGGATATCAGCTTTGCGGCATCCTTAGCTATATCTCCAGATCTCTTATATGTTACATCGTTTCTCTGAAGGGCGGCTTCGATCTCCGGGTCGGTGTAAGAAGGCCCTAGATAAACGCTTGTCATTGGAGATATCTTATCCCCCAGTATGTTAGCCACGTAGACCGCCGCGCCGAGCGGCGTACCCGCGTCATGTGACGCCGGTTGGACGAAGAGGTCCTTAACCAGCGGATCGGATATCAGCCTGCGGTTCAATACCACGTTAAGCGCGCAACCACCGGCGAAGACGAGTTTTCCGGTATCCTTAAGCTCTTTCCCTAAATAAGTATGCATCATCCTAAGCACGATATCTTCAAAAAGTTTTTGCGTCGCCGCGGCTATGTGTATATACGGTTCAGACAGATCGTCCCCTGTCCTCGGCGGCCCGAATCGTTCCACCAGCTTCTTCGGTATCATCGCGTCCGGCGTATAGCGGCGCGAGCGTATCGGCCATACGTATTTGGGATTTATCCTGAATGTGCGGTCGTCAAAATCTATTATCCCGGAGAGATCGCACTTTTTCGGGTCGCCGTACGGCGCCATCCCCATAAGTTTATACTCTCCGTCGTTCGGATCGAAACCCAGATATGCCGTCATCGTCGAATAGAAGCGCCCCAGAGAATCCGGCAGGTCTATCTCTTTTATCTTCTCGATACTGCCGTTATAACCGCGCGCGAACAACGTCGAGGCGAACTCCCCGCTTCCGTCTATCGTCATTATGGCCGCCCTGTCGTATCCGGACAGATGATAGGCGCTCGAAGCGTGCGCGATATGGTGCTCAATGAAATATATCTTATCGGGAGCTATCTTAAACCCCATGCCGTCAAGTATCGCCATTACCGAGCGCCTTATGTTCGCGTTATTCTTCGAAGCTTTGGTAAGCGTTTTGTAAGCCCTGGACGGCTCGGAGATGATGGTGCGGGCGGCATAGGCCCACTTCTTCCGGTTGAATTCCCTGAATGACCACGGAAACGCGACCGCATCGATATCCTCCGGGTGGAGGCCGGCGGCAGACAGGCAATATTTGATCGATTCTATGGGCGGCAGCCCGACAGCGTGTTTCTTGCGGACGAACCTCTCCTCTTCGACTGCGGCAACTACCCTGCCGTCGACGACTATAGCCGCGGCCGGATCGTGAAGAAAGAACGGCCCGCCAAAACCAAGCACCTTCATCTGGCTCCCCTATTCATAATACTTCCTGTTCATTTCCCAGTACTTGGCGTATATAAGAAACCTTCTCCACGCCGATAACGCGGCAAATATAAGTCCGCGAAAACCATCCTTATATCCGGATTTCTTCACATATATCTTAAAGAAAAGTTTGATCGGCCCTACGGTAAGCTCCGACTTCAGCATCTTCTTCGATAAACGCTCCTGTTTCCCGGTCATATCGGCCGCTTCTATGCCGCTGTAAAGGTCCTGGGTCATCAGATAATGGCTGATATCGGGAAAATTATAATGCTCCATAACGGCGTCAATATGGCCTGTCTTGCCTTTTACTTCCAGCGTTTCATTCACGCCAGTTCCATGGAATCGCCCGGCCCCTTTCTTAAAGAAGCGCAGCGGCCTGTGCGAATTTTCACCGCCGAACATAAGCGGTTTTCCGCAAAAAATATTGACTCTAAGAAAATCGAATGCGGAACAATCCGTGCCTTTTCCCGATATATCGGCTATCCTGGCGCGAAGATTTTCCGTAACCCTCTCATCCGCATCCATCTGCAGGATCCAGTCGCCGGAGGAATGGTCTATCCCTACGTTCCTCTGCCCGGCAAAATCGCCGTTCAAGGGGTTGGACACTATCTTCGCTCCTGACTTCCCGGCTATCCGGGTCGTCCCGTCCGTGGAATTATCGTCCACGATCACTATCTCATCCGCCCACTTGACGCTATCCAGACAATCGCCTATATTATTCTCTTCATTCCTGGTCAATATCACTACGGATATCTTTTGTCTCACGAAATATCCTCTATCTCTTTTTTATACGGTCAAGCGCTGGCTTGGAATCAAGAATATCGGCGCCGGTGCGGAAAATCATTATCTCCGTATTGTGGATGAAGCGAAAAACTTCCAGCAAGGCCGCCGTCTTTTCATTATCTACCATTACGATATCGTACTTCTTCCTCTTCTTTGTTCCGAAAGAGCGCTCGATAAGCTTGAACAGCACGGTTATGCCGCTAAAATTTCCGGGCATGTAATTAAATTTTATATTCTGGTGGCTCGGCATACCGAATTTTTTGGAAGTTTTATCCACCCTCGCCCCGTTCTCTTTAACATCGCCGAAGATCCAGAGATTCACCCAGCACCACTCCCTGGCGAGAAAGAGAACGCCTCTCAGAATATTTTCCAATTCTCCGTCCCCAGTCGCTCTATCCACCGAACATGCCAGCCCCACCCTCAGGTGCCTTGGCCATTTATTAAAATAGATCTCCGCGCCTTTTTCTTCCAGGGCCTTCCTTGTCCCAAGGGCCTTAAAAGAAGTGCCGTCCAGGTGATGGACCAAGGACGAATGCACGCTCGCGCATCTATATCCGGCGATCCCCGCCCTCATAGAATAATCGGTATCGTCGTAACAGCCCATACCGAAGGCTTCATCCAGGTAACCGATCTTGTCTATAACCTCTCTTTTTATCAAGGCGCAGAACAGGAAGCACTGGTTCATCTCCATATAAGCGCTCCTATCGCCGGCTATCGATTCGGCGTACTTATCGAGATCCGCGCCTGTCGGAGCGGAGCACAGGGGATTTACTATTCCAGCATCCTTATGAGACTCCGCGAACTCAAGGAGCCTTTCAAGCCAGCCTTTAGTCGGCAACGTATCATTGTTCAATATGCATACATACGGCGCCGTCGAAACTCTCATGGCCTGATTAACGGCTTTTACGAACCCCAGATTACTCCCGTTCCTTATGAGTGTCACATCCTGCGGCTTATTATTCTTAAGTCCATCTAAATAATCTTTCGTAGCGCGATCGCTTGCGTTATCCACAAGGATCAGCCGGTAAGGGCAACCCGTATTTTTTATAACCCTGTCGATACAGTTCTTAGTATGCTCGAGCTGGTTCCATATCGGCATTATGATATCGCACTTCATTATATACCCAGGCTCTCTTCCATCATTTTCAAAACCTTACCACTGTCGATCTCGGTAAGGCACTTATAAGAATCGCACTTACTGTACTTAAAGCTTTTATAGCATGGCCTGCAATCCACATTTTCGGCTATCGCCACTTTATTTCTATCGCTCTGCGGATACGGTCCGTATACCGCGCAATAAACAGGCCCGAATATCGAGACGGTCTTTACCCCCTGACTGACGGCGATATGAAGTATGCCGCCGTCATTACAGAGAAGGCTTTCGCATTTTCTGATGAGCGATATCGATTCCGGAAGCGAAAGTTTGCCGCACATATTTACAACACTGTCTCCCATATCCTTGACTATCCTGTCGCAAAGAAAATTTTCTTCTTTTGATCCGAATATCATGAATACCAGGTCGCTTCTTTTCTTTAAAAGGCCTAAGGCGACATAACTGAATTTTTCCGCAGGCCATCTCCGGTAGGCGGCAGCCTCACCCCAGCTCTTGCCTCCGCCAGGAGCGATACCAATCAGCGTCTTATCTTTAAGCCCTTTAGACTGTATAAAGTCATCGGCCCATTTCTTGACATCAGCCGACAGATCAAGCTGTATATTCTTGCCGGCGGCGACCTCGATACCGATCAACCTCAAAAGATCCATGTAATAATCAACGACGTGTTTATCGTTAAAACCGTCTATAACCAGTTTTTCGGTAAGGAATCTCCCCCTATTCCTGAAATTGAACCCTATCCTTTTCTTCACGCCTATAAGTTTAAGGATGAGGGCTATCTGGTATCCAAGCGACAGGTCGATAGCGAGGTCGTATCTTTTCCCGCGTAATTGCTTTATAAAAGCCAGTATTTTTTTTATGAAAGCTATCTTGGATTTTTTTAGTACTCTCCTGAAATCATCCTTCTCATAAACTATAATGTCGTTAAGATTCCTATTCTCTTTAAGTATATCCAGAGCTCTTTCATTGCACAAAAAATCTATGCTCGCATCCGGCATGTTCTCCTTAAGGATCCTTACAAGCGGCGTCGCGAACAGGACATCGCCGATGCCAAATGTATTTATTACAAGTATCCTCTCGTATTTTTTATCTATCATTCGCGATATCCGTATATCACCTTTCGCTATATGGCAACCTCAGGAGTTTAATCCTCTAAAACTCATAGTGACGCTCAGAAAAAACCAGAATAGCACCACGAGCTGAAGCGACTGTAAATTGACATCGAAGAAACTCTGGATCAAAAACGCGGTTATACCTGCGAACATACCCAGGAAAAGCGTTCCATAAAATCCGTCTTTACAGATCTTTATAGACCGTATGGTCGACCAGAAAAATTTCACTAATATGAACAGAAACGCGCCGAGGCCTATAAGCCCGGTATCGGCGGCTATCTGCAAATAACCGTTATGAGCATAACTGCCTTTAAGGCCCTTGTATTGATCTCCGCGGAACTCCATATATTTCACGAAAAACGTGTTCAGTCCATTACCCACTATGGGATGCTCCATGAATATCTTCCATCCCGTATCCCACATACAGAACCTGTCCTGCATGCTGGTAAAACCCAGTATATTACCGACCTTCTCTTTTGGCAAAAAAGGCAGGGTCACAACCATAATTAAAATCACGAAAAATATTATTAAAGTCTTCTTTTTCATAATAAGCGCTATAAAGAACGCTGCGAAGAAACTAAGCCACGCGCTTCTGGTATTTGACAGATATAACAGAAAAACCGCGGAAGCGGAAAATACCCCCAGAAGATAACGCCACGCAGACTTTTTCATGCCCCACATGAATACGCATAACACCGGCAGCGTAGTGGTGATAAGCCACGCCGACAGGCTGTTCGGGAACGGAAAAGGGCCTGTCGGGAACCCGAGGGAATAGTCTACGCCAGTGGTAAGCGCCGCGTATCTGGATGCGTATTTAAACGACTGGTAATTTCGGATCGGATCATAATGAAAGACATAGTATTGCAGAAATCCGTCAAGCACGACTAGTACGGCGGATGAAACGGTTATCTTTAATATATTCGTAAGTTTCTCTTTCGAATCTATCGTCTCAATAACCGCGAAATAAAAGACTACGTATTTTAAACATTTAGTCACGAGTGCTTTCATGACCAGGGGCATTAGGGCACCCGCATTTAGCAGTGAAATAACATTGACGGCTAGAAAAACCAATAACGCCCAATTAAGTGGCGTCTTCTTAAGCGCGAGGTCTTTCGTCAGGATCTTCCTTATCCCCCACGACAAGATCGTCGTAATGATAGCTATCTCTATAATTGATTTTGAAAAAGGCAGGAAAAACGCCAGTACATAAAGAGACCAAACCGACGCGGAACTAAGCGCCTCTATCGCTTTTTGTTTATTCATTTCCATTGTACCTCTTAAGTTTCGCGCTTCCCAGTCTCTTCGTGCACAAAAATATTCCCAGGGAGAGCATGAAGGCCGCGGCAAGAACAAGCACGGCAAGCCCAACCCTTAATTCGGACATCGATACCGCTAGAGCCGACAATCCCAGAACGAACGAGATCGCGTATATGACCAGTACGGCCCTCGTCTTCTTGAACCCCAAAGAAGCGAGTATGTGAGATGAATGATCCCTGCCGCCTATGAAGACCGGCCTCTTTTCCAAAAATCTTAAGACCGTAACCAGCGTAGTGTCGAATATCGGATAACCGAGGATAAGTATAGGCAGCGATAACGATAAGGTTATCTTATCGGTCTTCCATGTGCCGAGGATCGCAAGACAGGCCAGCATAAACCCTAAAAACATGCTTCCCGAATCCCCCATAAATATGCTCGCTTTGGGAAAATTATGCTTCAGGAATCCGAAAGACGCTCCCGCCAGCGCGAAAGCGATCACGGCAGTATAAGTGTCCCCATGATATAAAGATATGAGGCCAAAAAACATCGAAGCGATCCCGGCTATCCCGCTCGAAAGGCCATTCAGATTATCAAGGAGATTAAAAGCGTTGGTTATTCCGACTACCCAGAAGACCGTAAGGAACATACTGATGTAATAATCCTCGAAAGTCGTGACCCTGAAACCTGCTTTATATATTATCAGCGCGGCCAGGATCTGACCCGATAATTTCATGCTCGGCATCATTCCCAGCTTATCATCTATAACGCCGAGAAAGAAAATAATAGTCCCGCTTATCAGGAGCCCGTGCATATAACTGTTATTCACATCCACGCTGTAAAGCACGGCCGCAAAAAACGCCAGATACAGGGCCAGCCCGCCCAAAAGAGGCATCGGATGGGCGTGGGATTTTCTCTGGTCGGGATGGTCCAGGAGCTTTATCTTAAACGCTATCTGCCTGGCCAAAGGCGTAAAGCCGTACGATATCAGTACAGCTATAAAAAATGCCCCGAATACATGCTGCAGCGTAAACATCCTTCTCTCCTAATTTTTAAAGTGCTTTATTGTCCTATTCAAAAGTTCGTCGAGGCTTATTTTAGGTGAAAATCTTATGCATCTCTTTATCTTGGTTATGTCCGGCTTGCGGTGGCGCATATCCTCAAAACCTTTTTCATAAGCTTTTTCGTAAGGCACGAGTTCTATCTTTGATTTTGAAGCGGTGAATTTTTTTATCCTGCGCGCCAGGTCAATTATCGAAATGCTTTCCGGATTTCCGATATTAAACACCTCCCCTACCGCGGACGGCTCTACGGCCAAAGCCATAATGGCTTTAACGGCATCTTCGACATACAAAAAACACCTGGTCTGTTTACCGTCCCCGTATACCGTCATCGGCTTATTCTGTAAAGCCTGCTTGATAAGACGCGGTATCACCATGCCGTATCTGCCGGTCTGCCGCGGGCCGCACGTATTGAAAAATCGGACTATGACGATCGGTAATTTCTTCTCGCGCCAATAGGCCAGGGAAAGGAACTCATCCAACGCCTTCGCGCAGGAGTAACTCCAGCGCGATATGGTGGTGGGGCCCAGAACCCTGTCGTCATTCTCGCTGAAGGTGCTTTTCCCCGGCCTGTTCTTGCCGTAGATCTCGGAAGTGGAGGCCAGAACGACCTTCTTTTGTCCGAGAGAATTAGCCAGCTCGAGGACTATTTCGGTCCCTTTAACGTTTGTCATCATGGAATCAAGCGGATTATCTATAATATACTTTACGCCGACCGCGGCCGCCAGATGAAATATCATATCCACCTTGCCGATAAGCTCCTTCATCACTTTAACGTTCCGTATGTCATCGGTCACGAAATGAAACGACTTGTTGCCTTCCAGGTGTTTTATATTATCCCGGCTCCCTGTAGAGAGATTGTCTATAGCGAAAACCTCCCACTTTTTCTTAAGCAGCGCTTCAGAGAGATGCGATCCTATAAAACCGGCTCCGCCCGTAACTAAAACTTTCATAAATTTCCTTTCTTTCGCGTTAATAACTCTTCGTAAAGAGTCTCATGCTCGTTTATGAGACGCTCCTTGGAGTACATTTTTATGACGCTCTCTTTACCCGAAGAGGCCAGCGAACGCCTTCTGTCAGGACTTGACGCCAATTCAAAAAGCGCCGCGCCCATAGCTTCGGAGGCGCCTTTACCTATCAGGATCCCCCCGGCGCCGATAGCGTCCCTTACGCCGCCGACGTCGGTGGCAACGACGGGTACCGACGAGGCGAGCGCCTCTATCAGGGAAACAGGAGTCCCCTCATTATCGGAAGAAAGGACCGCGATATCAAGATCCGCGTAAAGGGACGGCATATCTTTAATCCAGCCGGTCATTAAAAAATACTCTTCCAACCCTCTGTCCGAAATATGCCGTCTTATATCCTCCTTCAATTCCCCGTCGCCAACCAGAACGAATTTGATCTTTTCACAGAGAGAAGGAACGGCGTTCTTTATAACGACTTCTGCCGCATCAACGAACATCTTATGGTTTTTGATAGCGGTGAAACGCCCCACCATGCCTATCAATATATCCTCGCCGTTAAGGCCTCGCGATCTCCTGAACTCGCCTTTTCTGGAGGAGCACGATAAAAACGGCTCAAGATCGAACCCCAGCCTTATCATCCGGCATTTTTCTTTCGAAGCTATCCTGTAGATCTCGGATATCTCCTTCTTTTGCTCCTCACTTATCACAACTATCGCATCGGTGTATCGCGCCAGCGCCCTCTCGAGCGCGATGAAGAAAGAGCTGGCGAACCTTCCGAAATACCCCGAAAATATATTTCCGTGGAAGGTATGCACTCTTACGGGGACGCCGGATAATATCGCGGCCAGACGACCTATCATACCCGCCTTCGCGGTATGGGTATGGACAATCTGCGGACGGTATCTTTTGATTATTCCCAGCACCTTGAATAGCGCCGTGATGTCATCAACCGGAGATATCTCTCTCTTAAGCTGCCGGACATATACCGGACGCACATCATAACCATCCGCGAGATACCCCATATCCCCTTCGACCTTGGATATGGATCCGCTGACCAAAAGCGAGTCGTATCCCTTCTTTTCAAAATCACCGGTAAGGAGCACCGCGTGTATAGCCGGGCCTCCGATATTAAGCCTGGTTATTATCCTTAGTATTTTTACCTTACTCATAATGGCCCGGCTTGCGTCCCTACGAAAGCTGCTCGACAACTCCGATACAAAAAATAGAAGGACAGAGTGACTTCCTGAGAGGCCGGGGAAGTTTATTTATAAGGATACTGAAGAACATCAGCACCCCCGCCAGCCACTTACTCTTTACCCAGTCACCCGGATCGTTTACAGTTTCACCATCCGAGCATACGATCCTGAGGCCGGCAGCTTTCATCTCTCCCTCCAGCTCCTTTAGATCATACCTGTGATACACCGGTATGGTGTCTTTTAAAGCCGCCAGATACAGAAAATTATACAGAGGGTTCTTATTGTTAACAACCCTTACGGAGATAAGGCCTCCGATATTGGTCATATCGGCCATTTTTCTTATCACAGCCACCCTTTGATCGCGCCCGGTCCAGTGCTCCAAAACACCCTCATTGAATGTGACGTCAAATTGCCGCCCTTCCGTATTTACACTTTCCAGGTCGCCCTTCATGAAGTTCACATTCATTTTCCCAAAATGTTTTTCCGCGATATCCTTCAGGCACTTTGCTCCTCTCAGGCTCTTTTCTGAGCAGTCCAAAAGCGTGACCTCCTTTCCTGTGGAGGCTATGGCTATGCCGAATCTGCCAAGGCCGCACCCGGCTTCCAGATATCTCTTCCTGACGCCGTACTTAAGAAGGCTCGAGACCCATCGCGAGGACAATATCCTCCTAAAAAAAAGCAGCTTATCATCCTTCGGAAAATAAGCTTCCTCTTTTTCCAGCAGGTCCTCCCACAATTCCGAAACTGCCCCCTGGCTCATATCGTCTCTTTCCGAGTGCGCATATATCCGTATATCCTGAACATCCCCAAAGCCGTAAGGACAAAAAGTACCGGCTCGATACCCCACCTGTGCCTGCCTTCGACATAAAACAAGCTTTGGAATACCGATATCGACACGAGAAAAATTATCAAAATAGCCAAGTTCGCCCCATCCACCCGCACTTTTTTCCGCAGCCCGGTAAAAAAGCCCAATGTCGCAAGCGCGAGAAATGCGCCGTAGATGTACTTATATACCTTCATATAAACCGATGGGTAGAGAATGCCGGCGGACGGCGAAAACCACCAAAAGTAATACAGTTTCTTCGCGAAGAGCATCGCAAATCCCTTAGGATCTTTCTTTATAAAATCCATAGCCTTCTCCCTGAACAGGCGCCGTTGTTCGTTTTCGGTAAGCGTATTGACTTTTTTATACAGTTCTTTATCGAGCATAAGCACCACCTCTCCCGAATTCGTGTAGGAAGAACCGGTGGCGTTTGCGTTATTGCCGCGCCAGAATACTTCCGCGTCCGCCGAAGTGATGAATACTATATCCTTCATTACGAGATAATTTCGCGCGACCCAAGGAGAGACTACTACGGCAAATCCGATAACGATAAAACAGGCCAAAACGAAAAAACGTTTTATATTTTTACGAAAACAGAACATAAGCCATAGAAATGAAAACGGCAAAAACGATACGATAGTAGAGCGTGTCAGAGCGGCCATCCCTGCCGTAACCCCTGTCAATACGCTCTGTTTTACAGTCCCGGATGAGCGTAGCCTCATAAACATCAGGAGTGTAAGAGTGAATAATAAAGAGTCCAATACCAGCGAATGCAGCTTGGTCGTAGTATAGAGTATAAAACCGGGGTGCACAGCATACAGCAATGCCGATATCAGGCCGACCGCTTCACCGGCAACGCTTCGGCCCACCAGATATATCGCGAAACACGCAAAGATCGAGATGGCTATCTGCAAACAAACTATCATCACCGGGTTTATGCCGAATATTTTATAGAAGAGCGCGCACAGGAACGGATAAAGCGGCGGTGTGCACGCAAAATAAGTGGCACTCAAATGCTGCATGCGGAAACCTTGCCCGCCTACCAGATTTTTCGCAATATCGTCATACTCATATAATTCAATGCCGTGTCCCGGGAGATAGCATATTGAAAAAATTACCCTGATAACAAGGGCGAGCAGCATGACCACCAGTATCTTTTTGTTTACCCAGCCTTTTAGCATTAAGAACCGCCCCCTTTCTTCGTGGCATTGAAATAGACGAAAGAAAGTCCTCGCAGACTCAACTTCAGCTGCGCAAGCGATCGCTGCCTTATCAGGTGGTCCCATATTTTTTTCGGACGAAAATAAAATTCCCTAAAAGCTTTTTTCTGCCAGGAGACCAGGTCCGCTTTCGATAGGGACGGAAGATTATGCACGGGCGGAGTATAAACTCCGTAGTGATCGTAATCTTTGTCATCTATAAGTCCGGCTCCGTTTATCTCATCGAATATATCGCTGCCGGGAAAAGGTTTGAATATAAGGAATTTGGCGAAATCCGGATCGACGTCTTTCGCGAATTCGATCGTCCGCTTAATAGTCTCTTCGGTCTCACCGGGTAACCCTATCATGAAGAATAGCCATGTTTTAAAGCCCTTCTTTTTTGAGATCCTCATGGCTCTCTCGACGTCTTCCGGCATGATGCTCTTCTTTACATGTTTCAGGATGTCCCTGTCCGCGCTCTCTACGCCGAACCCAACGTTCTTTACGCCGATAGATCTGAAGGCGTCAAGCATGTCATCGTCGAGAGTATCTGCCCTTAGGCCGTTCAGAAACTCAAAATTAACCGGATAGCTCTTCTTCGCTATGGCTTCGCATAACGACAGCGTCCTGCGCTTATTGGAATTGAACGCATCATCCGCGATATGGATCTCTTTTACCTTAAAGCGCGAGATCAAAAGTTCTATCTCCTCAAGAACGTTATCGATACCCCGCATACGATACCTGTCTTTGAATATGTTTTTAGTGCAGCAATAAGTGCACCTTCCTGGGCAGCCCCTTGTCGTCATGATCGACGCAACGGGCAACTTCTCCGCATCCGGCGGTTTATAGCACGAGATATTACGCAGCAGATGGCGTGCCGGGAACGGGATCGTGTCGAGATCGGCTATAAGCTCGCGCTCTCCGGTAAAATGAGAGGATCCGTTTTTTTTATAATAGATCCCTTTGACGGTCTCAAAAGCGCCGGTCCCAGCTTTTAAAACATCGGCCAATTCTCCTATTGTCGTCTCGCCCTCGCCTTTTATCACAAAATCGAAGCACGGCCAGGCGATACATTCCTCGGGATTAAGCGTCGGATGTATACCGCCCAGGATGATCGGTATATCCCTATGCCGTTTGATCACCTCAGCTATGCCTTTAGCCTCATTCATTGTCGGAGTAGTGGCAGTTATACCTACAATGGCCGGATCAAAATGCTCTATCTCGGATAAGATATCGTCTATACTCATTTTATCGGCATCGGCATCCAGGATACCGACTTCAACGCCGCGACCTATCAACACAGAAGCTATGTAAAGAACTCCGAGCGGCGGGTACGCCGGGGCCATTTTCATCCCGTAGACTTTTTCATGAGAAGGTATGACGAGCAGCGCTTTAAGAGCCATTTCGCGCCTTTCTGAGCTCTTTCCTGAAATTGACCAGATTCACAAGATAGTCCACAGTGTCTTTCGCTATATGCACCGTGGTCGAGAAACCGTTCCTTATGAAAACGGAGGGTATCTCGCGTATGTTATATCCAGCTATGGATGAGCGAACCATCACTTCCGTATCCCAGAACCAATGGTTGCTCTTTATTTGGTCGAGTATGGGCATTATCCTGGCGCGGTTGAATACTTTATACCCGGTCTCCGTATCCTCAAGGCTGCAGCCGAGAAAAAGGCGCATTATGATATTATAACCCTTGCTCAGCACCCAGCGAAACATGGTCTGCGGCTTCAGTTTATATACCCGCATAGCCGTCGCGATATCGGCGCCGGCTCGCACCTCTTCGATAAGGCGGAGCAGGTACCAGGGCGAAGTCGAAAGGTCTATATCTATAAATCCGACTATCGGAGCGTGCGATGCGCGTATCCCGTCCGTAACGGCCACGCCTCTACCCATATTCTCGGCGTGAGCTATGAAACTGTATTGCGGATGATTTTGCATTATCTTTTTTATTATACCGACCGTATTATCGGTGCTTTTATCGTCGACAAATATAACTTCGCAGGTAAGGTTTGAGCGGCTAAAAACTTTCTGGATCGCGTCTATGCTGCTGTTCAACACATTCTCTTCGTTATAACACGGAACTATCAGGCTGAAATCATATCTATCCATGTCGGATCCTTTTTATGGTCCTGCCTGCGGCATTGACTATGCGTTCAAGATCGCGGATCTTAAGTTGGGGATAAACCGGCAGACGCACGAGCCCATCACATACCTTTTCCGTGACCGGAAAATCCCCGGCCTTACATCCGAGATTTTTGACGGCGAATGAAGATAGATGAAGCGGAACGAAATGCGTCAGGCACTCCACCCCTTCTTTTTGCATGCCTTTTATGAAAGCATCGCGCTCTTTCTTTCCGGGGAGCATTATCGCGTAGATATGCCAATTAGGCGAAGCGCCTTCCGCCATTTTCTGGGTCTTTATAAAGGGATAAAACCCGGCCAGTCGATCGCTTAGATAGCGCGCATTCGCGCCTCTTCGGGCGGTTATCGCATCCACTTTTTTAAGCTGCTCTATGGCTATAGCGGCCAGAATGTCGGATTGGACATAGCTTGACCCAAGAGATACCCAGTGATATTTATCAACTTTGCCTTTTAAAAAATCCGACCTATTGGTGCCTTTTTCTCGTATTATATCGGCCTTTTTTGCTATAACGTTATCATTGGTTAAAAATACGCCGCCTTCGCCGCAAGATATGTTCTTGGTGCCGTGCAGGCTTAAACATCCTATGTCTCCAATCGTTCCGAGATGCCTGCTCTTGTAAAAGCTGCCGATAGCCTGAGCCGCATCCTCAATTACGCGGACACCTTTTTTCTTCGATATTGGAACTATCTCATCCATCTCGCAGCTCGACCCCGCGTAATGGACCGCTATCGCAGCCTTTGTCTTACCGGTTATAGCGTCTCTCATACGCGCAGGGTCCATATTCAAAGTTTCATCATCTATATCAACAAATACCAGCCTGGCCCCGGTCTTGACGACCGCGTTCGCCACGGAGACAAAAGAGAAAGACGGGCATATCACTTCATCCCCTTTTTTTATATCGAGCGCCAGCAGAGCCATCTCTATCGCCGATGTGCAGGATGTGGTGAAGAGGGCATGCCTAGAACCGGTATATCACTTCACAGCAGACTCAAATCGTCTGCCTATATCACCGTTGCCGCTCAACGATCCGCGCAGAACCGCGGCGGAGGCCGCGGCGGCTTCTTCCTTATCGACGAAAGGTTTATGAAAAGATATCATATTAGACATAGCCTTTTACCTTATAGTACAGGATTCCTAAATATTCGTGAAGCAAAGCCTCTATCTGACTGAGCTTAATCGGCACGCCGCGCGAGTAAAACTCCGGAGAGTCCACCGGCACATAGTAGACCTTAAGATCTTTCGCCATATGCCTGAAAAGAAGGGACGAGCGAAGCATGTTATACGGAGAGCTTACTAATATAACCCTCGAAAAGCCCCGCTCTTTAAGTATGGCTGCGGTGAATTTTACGTTCTCATAGTTCGATCCGCTATTGCTCTCGAGAATAATCCCGCTCTCGGGAACCCCTGTAGCCATAGCAATAAGTTTCATATTATCGGCATCGTTATATTTCGCGGTATAACCGGAAGAAAGTATGACATATTTGGAGTAGCCGGCCAGATAGAGGTTGCTCGCGAAACGGGCCCTTTCAATAGTACTCTTACCGGGGGAACCGCTCTCCCCCACGCCTCCGCCGAATACCACTATCGCATCGCATGGTCTCGGGTTGTCCGTTATCTTAAGAGGTTCCGCCAGGATCCAGACAAGCGGAGAATAAAATATCAAAAAATATGATACAAGCGCCGCCCCGATGGCGAACGCTATCCTATTCCTCGACGTATGATAAAAATCCCTGAACTTTCCCAGCCATTCTTTACCGGTACGGCTCTTGTTAATATCTACGGTTTTCTGTATAAGAGAGCACATAGACTCTATCCTGCCTGACCAAGAGTTGGCATTTGCTATATCCACTCTCTTTTTTCGCATCTCCCCGCTCTCCAATAGCTGCCTGTCGGCAAGTATCGGATCTATGTCGGAAGCTTTTTCTATGAATCTCACGAGGCCGCCTCCGCTTTCGCGGTCGAATTCCACCACCTCAGGTATCTTCGTGGATATAACGGGTTTACCCATCGCCAGATATTCGTTTATCTTTGTAGGATACACATTTTCAGTGTAAGGCGTCCTCCGGTAAGGTATCATGCCGTAGTCGAACAGTTTGACATATAGCGGAAGTTCGTCTCTTTTCTTGGCTCCCAGCAGGAATATATTATCGACGCCCTTTAACTTTTCGAGGTTCGTTTGTTCGGGCCCGATCAGCACAAAAGAGACGTCTTTGCGGCCGAGCGCCATAGATCTTACGAGATCTATATCCATCCATTTATGGAGCCCTCCCACATATCCTATGATAGGTCCTCTTATGCCGCGTATATCATCCGGGACATCCGTCCGCTCCAACCTTGCCCTGTTATATCCATCGACGCTAACCCCGAAAGGAAAAAGATGCGTGTTGGCTTTTATAGTCGCGCATTTCTGGTAGAGCTTACGGGAAGTGGTGAATACCAGATCGGCGCGCTTAACAGCCCTATCCTCCGAGCGCTTTATTCTTTTAGCTCCGTTCGAACTTGAAACGAAATCGTCGATACAATAATATATGAATACCTCGGGATTCAGTTCCCCCACTATCTCCAGGGTTATATCGGTCGGTAGAAAACTCCATACGATTGATGTCTTGAATTCCATCGACCTCATCCATCTCTTCATTACGGACAGCATAAGAGTCTTATTGATCATAAGGGCCAAGCGCGAATACGGAAAAGGCAGCACCAAAGGTGAATAGACGAAAAGGTTCTCAGATATCTTCCTTATGCCTTTGTAACTGGCTTTCCAATTGACGAACCTCTTCCAAAGGCGGGGGGCGTCACTCATATTGGGGGCGCGCACACCGGTATTTTCGACAAAAAGGACCCTGTTTCCATTGGCGGCAAGCACGGACATGATCTCCTGATGCCCTTGCCAGATGAAGTCCCAGTCAATGGACGATATGCAGACTATGTCGTCGCGATGTAACATGTATACCCTATTATAGTTAAAGTGCCGAATTAGAGAGGTTATTTTACCACAGGAGATACTAAATAACAACTATTTGGAGGGTGAAATAATAGGCGTTTTCCTTACGCGCTGAATCCTGTCTATGAGTAAGACTTTGGAATTAAACTCCCTCTGCTCGTCGCGGAACTCGTTTATATCTATGTATATGTCTTCATTGGACTTACGCCACTTATATTTCAGGAAATCGGTCTCCTTTTTCAGCCTATTGGAGCAAAAGAAATAACCGCTATCCTTAACCACCCTATGTATGAGATCAAAATATCTATCCACCTCTTCATAAGACATCTCCCCAAAAGAGGCTATATTGATCGCCGCATCCATTAAATCCGTTCCTATCATGCTTATTTGATCCGGTAAAAAATATACAAAGTCATAGTTACCGAGATCCACCCCTTCTTTAATCTCATTAGGAAACAATATACTCGCGTTCGGAAGCGTATCGTGTATGCAGCGGGATGAGAATGTGATCATCTCAGGCAGGTCAACAATAAAATACTTTGCATTTAGTTCATAATGGCACAGCATAGCAAATATCCCGGAACCGGCCCCGATCTCCAACAAGGCGGGTCTTTCAAGTTCCTTTACATAATTATAAAACAAAACATAACTATTCCACTGATTATAAAGCGACGTATTGTGCTTGCACTTATCCCGCCCGAACAGAGGGTGATCTTCAAGACTATAGCCGGTCCTGCATCCGGAATATCGTTCATATACTACCTTCGATCTCAGATCGTCCGATATTAATACGGATTTCAACTTCGAGATCATCTTTTCGAGCAGCGAAACGAACATATATTTAAAATTGTCCGCGGCACCTATCGGTTTTGTAACGCCGGGGTACGCAAAATACCCCCTGGGGTTCTTTGACTCATCCGCACAAAAACGCAGATCGGTCATAAAAATCGGGCGCACTTCTTCCCATAGATCCCCGCACTGGATCTTCGATGTCTTTACAAAATCACAGAACTCCCGATGCTTCTTTTTGAATATATCATCGGTCATAAACCTTCCTCCCTTGTGCCCGACAAATCAAGATCGGAGTCGGCGTAAGTAAGAAACCAATTACCCTCGTCGGACAATAATGAAGAAACGCTTTCATCGCTGCTTAAATACATCAGCCGCGAACTGGATGGCACGCGGATGAATCCGAGCCTTGTAAGGGCCGGCACAAATATGCGACCCATAATATCGCATCTTACCATATCAATATCTCTCATGCTTCTAAAATATCCGACCGCGTGCTCTACCAGAGCTTCGATAGTCTCTCCGTCGTCGCGTCTGGCGAATATATCGGTTATGACACCCGTATGTATTCCCCGGGCAAGCCCTCTTCTTAGAGCGATATACCCCCTAAGTTTACCGGAGACGAAGTCGCGCGCCGAAAATACGGAATATCCGCCGGCAGGGCATTTCGTGAACCGCCAGTCAAGAAAAGCACGGTCTCTTCTTACTGAAACATTAAACTCTTGGGAATTATCTGCCCACATCCCATCGAACTCGCCATCAAAAGACGAAACCGGCGATATAGAAACGCCGCCCGTTGACGCTTCTTTTCGGAAGCGGCCCGCGGACGCAGAGCGGAAGAATTTTAACCCTCCTGCCAGTATCTTTGAAGCGATAACGTTCCCGACGAGGCATGAGGCGACATTATCCGCATCCAATATCAATACATGCGCCGGTATTCTTCCTGTCTCCCTAAAACCGATCTTGCTGAAAATCCCGTACGACTTATCTCCGACGCCTGCAAGCAATATCGCCCCGTATTCTTCTTTCGCGTCGGCAATAGCCTTATTCAAAAGCAATGTTCCCGCTCCCGTACCGCGCAGTTCCGGACTGACTATAAAATCCCTTCCCCAGGCCGCCCGTATATAAGAGCCGCCGACCTTAAGAGCTGCCGGCATTACCGCAAAATGTCCCGCTATACGGCCGCTATCCCTGGACCTGCATATCCATTCGGTCCGGCCGCCAGGCACCATGCTGGGATTTGTATCATTTTGCCATTTTATCCTTTCAAAAATAGCCCGGTCCGACCTGTAATCGTAACTGTTATATTCGCCGGCATACGCTCTCTTAAAAAAATCGACCAGCTCCTGATCGCTATCTCTCGTCCTCGACTCAACCGTATAATTTTCTCCGGTAATAGCCATCACACCCTCCGCTGGCACAAAAGGAATATCATGCAAACCTGCCTGCGATCGATGATACCCCCTGATATATTGAATACCAGTCGTACCCACCGTTCAAATGCTTCTTAATTTCTGCGTCGGTATCGAGCCATGAGACTCTGTTCCTCTTCAAGGTAAATGGGTCACCTCCGCGCCTGTTAATGCCGAATATAGAGGTGAATGCGCCCTTAAACCCGGCAAACCTCACGGTATCGATGACATTTTTGTCATAGCTGCCGGAGTGGCCGAAAGGGTAAGCAAACAGATCTACGTCCGCGCCTGTCATCTCCGATAGGCGGTGCCTGGCGGATGAAACTTCTTCATTAAGCTCAGCCGGACCCAAACCTTTCAGTAAAATGTGGGAGGAGCCGTGACATCCCGCTTTTACGAGGCCGGACCGGACCATCTCGCCAAGTTCGGAGGAACTTAAGAACTCGCCGCTGCCGGATATGTCTCGAAGCTTGCCGACAGTAACAAAGATCGTTGCGACAAAACCATGCTTCTTAAGTATCGGGAAAGCATTGCGATAATTATCCGCGTAACCATCGTCAAACGTGATAGCTACCGCCCGGTCCGGCAAGGCAGCCCCCGACCTCACATGCTCCGCGACTTCATCTGCGGAGACTACGGTATATCCATTCTCCGAAAGAAATTTTAGCTGCATATCAAAAAGTTCTTTCGGGACAGTATTCTCGCCCCACTCGCTATCGGCCGGAGAGTCCGTTATGGAGTGGTACAAAAGGACGCGTCCGCCATGTGAAGGGCGGATACCCGCAAGTTTCCTTACACCCGAATAAATATCGCCGCCTTTTATCCTCAGCAGCTTGTTTAACGGTAATTTTTTATTCATATCTTCATGCCTTTTCTTTCGGCAAATGAGAAAAAGGTCTCCAGATGTTTGTCCAGCGAATTCTCCCCGGCCAGGCGTTTTGCGGCATCTTCATAATTGCCGGATCCGGTCAGTATATCGTCGAGGTGCCCGAGAAACCCTTTCCTGTCGCGAGCTATCCTTAAAACCTTCGGGTCCCCTTTTAGATCGGGAAGCGGCGTGGATACGACCGGTTTTCCGCACGCCAGATACTCGTAATATTTAGTTGGAGAGACCTCATTCATATAATTGTTGACCTTGTACGGGATTATACATACGTCCATCTTTCTTATTAAGCCCGGCATTTCACGCGGCGGCCTATTACCGATGAAATGAGCGTTAGGTAAGGCTAAAAGCCGCTTGAACCCCCTGGCCCTACCGGTTAACGGGCCTATAAATATAAACGACCAGTCTCTTCTGGCCTCCATAAGAAAAACCAGGAGATCCGTATCGTAAAAGGTATCGTCAAAATACCCCACCACCCCTATTCTAGGTATGGGCGATGCGTCGATACGGTCTTTCGTTTCCGGTGATGATTCGACGGCCAGGCCGAATAACTCCATATCCACCGCCGATGGCATATAGTACACCGCTTTACCGAGGGTCTCGAAACGTTTTTTCAGGGACTCCGTCTGGGCTATTACAAGGTCCGAGCGTTTTAATATATCCATCTCCATGCGGACGACCGTATTTTTTCTCAAAACGCTCTTCTTCTCCTCCGCGTAGTTACCGGCGCAATGGTATATAGTGTAATAGCTATCCAAAGCGTTAATAAGATCAATAGCGTACGGAACGAACGCCCATATAATCACCTCTTGCGGCGGGATGCCTTTTAATTCCTCCTTCACCGCTCTTATAGCATCGAGTTGATTGAACATATTTATAAGTCTTATATAATTATTGAACGGCAGGCCTGGTCTTGGCTTATACACCCGTATATTCTCATCTATGTTCTCCATCCTCCCCCTGCCGGAAATCATATACTTGATATAGGACATCCCGCCGAATATGCAATGAACAAAGGACGGCTGATATTCTATATATATGATCTTGTTACTGCGCGACAGCCTCGTCATTATCTTCTGCGGCATGCCCCACGGCATCTCCCAGTTCGTCCCGGAAAAACATATTATGGTCTTACCTTTGATCATGGCCGCTTCCCGGATTCGTTTTGGACCGACTCGACATTTTATAACCGGCCTCTTTTATTGCGGTCGGGAGAAAAAGTTGAAGATTGAGAAAATATCCGCACGAACATCCGCCGCACTCCTTGTAGAACATCCTTTTTTTTGCCGCGCGGTATTTAGGGTCTTCGAGAAGCGCGGCAAGAGGCGTCTGTGCTATATTTCCGAAGGTTCCCATCGACAGACATCCGCTCATGAGCTCCCCACCCGGACCCGCATATATTCTGGTCTGCGAACTTATGCACGGCACCCGGCGCTGAACCGGATCAGCGAAATATCTCTCTATATAGTCCAGACCGGAACGGCTTGTCACCAGAGACTTTCCGTCAGATATCTTCTCTTTCTTCAAAAAATCCACCATGCCCTTTAATCTGCATAGCTCGTCACCACCCCGTATCCATAAGTCATTCCTGGTCTTTTCTATATCAAATATGATGGAACTCTTGTCCAGAAGGCAGATAGCCATAGGGATATGCATAGAATCTGCAAAACGTTTCACCTCTTTGACATGACCTAAACTTTCATTCATAACGGTAAAATTAATATATGCGTCTATTTTGCCGGACATTTTCATCGCGGATAAGGATTCGGCAGCCGTCTTCACTTTTTCGAACGCTCTCTCCACTCCGCGGATATCAGAATACGCATCGCCGATGGCATCCATAGAAAGAGCGACGGATCTTAATCCGGCCGCCACAAGACGACTTAGCCGTTCGGGGGTCAATAAAATACCATTAGTTGTGATACCGGTAGCCATAGCTTTCCGGCAAGCGTACTGTATGATCTCCTCAATATCTTCGCGGAGAAGCGGCTCCCCCCCGGTAAAATGAATATTCTTAATACCTACGGCCGCCATATCGTCGATGGCCTTGAACCATTGTCGGGCGCTCAGTTCTTCTCCTGCGGGGGTGCGCCACTGTTTACACATTATGCACCGCAGGTTACATCTGTTCGTTATCATCACGGAGCAGGAATCCGGCCTGATCTCAAGCGCTCCGTATAAGACCGGCACCATATACGCTATCCATGCCTTGATCATCGCCGGCGCGTAGTACGATATCATTTTCTTGACGCGGCGTATGGTCGTGCCCTGGCGGTATTTCATAAAAACTTCCTAAGCGATGCTTCGTCTACAGCCGAACAATACTTCTCCTGATATATTCTCGCTTTTTCCTGCTCTAGCCGAAACGCCACTTCGCTCATGGCATTTATCTCCCTTAATATGCCCGACAACTCTCCCGCTTGAGAGCATCTCCATTTCAGAACCGGAAGATCGAATAACGGATCATACTCCAGAGGAGACCCGAGATCGAGATATATGACCGGAACCCCCGCGCGAATAGCGTAAAAGGGAACGCTAGATGCCGTATACAGCACCGCATCGGAAGCCATTATCGATTCCTTAAGCGGCAAGTCGTCATATCCATATTTCATCTTATCAGGACCGCGTATCTTGAGTGCCGCGGACATCTTTTTCGCGCCCGTGACCGGATGCACCCTAAGCGCTATGCGGTACCTGGCATCATCTCCAAAAGCTTTATCCAAAAATTCGAGCGTCTTAACATGTTCGGGAATCCCCAAAGACATGATCACCGTTAAATTCTTTATGGAAACGGGCTTTGGCTTAATGACGGATACCGCGCCGGACGCTCCGCGCAGATCGCAGGATTCCACTAATCTATTCTCCGGAAATCCAAAATATGATGCCATAATATCCCTGGTCGCTCTCCCCGTAGTCAATATAGCGTCCGGATGGGGCGTCTCTTCAAATTCCCCGCGCTCGAACATAAAATTTGCGTGAGATCTGGTAAGGGACGCGTGCTGGTAGCCAAACATACAAATATCGCCCCCGGATTCCCTGCAGGCCGAAATCGCCATTTTTTCCCACGATCTGTTCTCAAAAGGATAGACTACTTTCCTTGGACCGAAGCGCCCGAAAAATTCTTTGGCGCTGTAGTAGACGGACATATTGAAAAATATCTCGCCGGAAAGAAAAGCGCCTGTTATCTCATGCCGTATGAGCCACGACAGATCTTCGTCATAGAGAACGGCGCCAGCGGAATATACTCTCCGCTTCAAATAGGTCCGAAATGCTTCCAGCATGCACGCGAATATACCGGAAAACTTTATGAAATACTCCAAAGGATAGATATTCTTTTCGGCGGACTTGTACGACATATAGCGCAGGATTGTCGATAATCGGCAGGTGGCCACGCCATATCCGCATATTATGAATCGCCTGCCCTCCTTTTTTAAAAATAACGGCAACGACCGGAAATATACATCTTCATATGTTCCATCGCGAACGAAGGAATTGTCCTCAAATTGCGTCAATATCGCCATATCGGCACATTCCGCATCGGGAGAGATCCCAACGGCGATCGCCTCCAATATCTTCCGTGAGGCCAGACGGAAGAAAGAGTATGGCAGCGCCAGAAATTTCGAGAGGGCATCCATAATACAATGGCGGATCGGCCTCCTTACGCTTAAGAAAACACTTTCTGAAATGGAGCCCAACCTCTTTGCGGCAGCCAGAGCAACCATCCTGTCGGATGTTAAGATTATTATATTCTTCCCGGGAAATTGCCGCACCATCCTTACGATAGCGATATATCCGTATGCCTTCGAAAAAAAACCTGTGATATAGGGGTGCTTGCTCGTAAAGCTCAGAGCCCACCATTGTCTGGACGCGTTTCTTTTATTAAGATCGCATATGAATGCGCTGTATGACCGCAGAAAAGACTCCCTGTCCATAAGATCCCCCGGATCAACCCTAATTGCGCCGGGAATAGATGAGACGCAGCTTATCAAAGAGGCGCAGGCCATTCCATCAAGAAGACAGAATACCGTATCTCCCGTGAGTTCCTTTATGCGTTTATTCAGATATACAGCATCGTTGGTTACTATAATGGCATTCTTCATCTACGCGCATGCCCTCCTGCCGCAAGAAAACCACGGCATAGGATAGATCTTATTACACCAGAACCAGGTCACTGCAAAACGCGCGAAAGAACATATAAATCCGGCCTGGGCCGCGCCCAGCGCCCCGTTCGCGCTTATGAGCGCGTAATCCAGCAGAGCATTAAGCAAAAGTACAAAAATCGATATGACGCTCAGGGCATAGGTCTTTTTTTCGTAAAATATATACCCGCTCACGATAAAATACATCCCGTAAAAACCCCAGCTCATCGAGAGCAGGAGCATATATTTCGCGGCGCCGTAATAATCCTTACCCACAAATATCTTAAGCAGGAGTGGCGCCATCACGGGAATGAGCAATGACACCGCCATGATCGCAGCGAAGAACATATAAGCAAATCTCACCAGTTTGATCTTCATCGCGTGATCGATACGGTTTAGTCTTTCAAACAAAAACGGAGTCCACGCAAGGCTGAACGCATTCACAAAAAATAGAACTATGGACGACACGGAATAGGCAACGCTGTAAATACCGGTCGCCGACAAACCTACAAACCGGTTAAGGAAGAACCTGTCTATCGCGAGACCAGCCGTAAACCCAAGGTTGAGAATCACTACGGGCAGGCTGTAGCTCAGGATGTTCTTCATATATGAGAAGTTCACCGAAAACCGGAGCATTCCGCCTCTGATTAAAAGATACAGCGCTACCGGTAATAGCAGCAGATTGTTCCAAAGAAGCCCTGAGGCCCTTCCCTGCCACCCCATACCCATGACCACAACAAAAACCAGGGATAGGACTATCTCAAGGGAAGTATCGGCTATCTTCATCGAGGAGTAAGCCACCGGTTTCTTTCTGTAAACGAAAAGTCGCGTCGGTATATTATACAGGGCAGTACATATACCGATCACAGGCACCGCAAAGATCCACCCGACAGGTATGCAGGAAGATTCCCGTATCATGGGCAGGGCCAGACATATTGCCGTAATAATAACGGCAAAAAAAACGAGGTTCAACAGCAGAGCGTTGTAATTATACTGCGGAAAATCGAACTCACCTTTGTCTTTATCGAAGTACGCCCGCACGACCGCGCTTGTAGTTTCCGCGGCTACAAGTATGTTTCCGACACCAACGATGGCGCTGAAAGTGGCCCATACCCCGTAATCGGAAGGCGAAAGATATCTTGTCAGTATTGGGAGAAGCATCAGGGATATCGCCTGATTCAGGAAATTTGCCGCGGTATATATCGAGAAATGCTTGAGTATCCTGTTGTAAAATATCGAACGCAAGAGGTTCTTCATATATGCCCTTTATATTCCTCTCGCTTTGATACGGTCCCTCACAAAGTTCCTGGACTTACGAAGATATTCCCATACAGGGGTCTTCCTTGCAATGGAAAGCAAAGCTCTTTTAAGGTCGTGAGGATACACCAGCCGCTCCCAATTCTCCCTGTATCGGATAAGCATCCTCTTATATTCATCGGAGCACTTCAACACGGTATCCCTTCTCTCGTTTGAAAACTCAAGATAACCGGCGAGGTCGACCATATCGTTTTGAAAACAATAGTCTCCGAGCCTGATACCTCTGTAAGGGTAAAATATGTTCACTCCGCTAGATGTCGGCCTTATCTTCCTGTTAAGTTTAATCGTATCCATAATGGCGGATTCGGTTTCACCCGGTGTGCCTATGATATTTATGGCGTTAGTAAGCATTCCATTCCGGTGTATTATGCCGAAGGCTTTTTCGATCTGAGCGTTCGACATCGAACGGTTCATGACGTCGTTCCTGACATGCTCGTTACCGGATTCAACGCCTATGGATATCCTGTAACAACCGGCATCCTTTAAAAGCCTTATAAAATCTTCCGTAACAAGATTAGCCCTAAGAAAACAGAAAAATCTGATCTTTATCCTGTTTTTATACTTTACGCAGAAATCCTCCCTCCATGCCTTGTCGAGGCCGAATATGTCGTCACCTATAGAGATAGTGTTAACGGAAAATCTTTTAATAACCTGCTCGATCTCGCATATGCTCGATTCCGGACTTCTATATCTGGGAGTATTGGTCGGCAGGCCATACACCCTCGCTATCGCATGATTTGAGCAGTAGGAACAGGCGTAAGGGCATCCCCTGGAAAAAAAGAACGGGGCATATCCTATTTTCTTTATCGTGGGTCCGTAAGGATATATCTCCCTGTCGGGATAAGGAAGCATGTCCAGACTTTTAAGAAAAGGCTTTAATTTATTTACGACCAACCTTCCTTCTTTCGCGAAGGCTAAATTTTCAGTATCGGCCGGAGACGCGCCGCGCTCGACCTTATTGACAAACTCGATAAAGGACAGCTCGCTTTCACCCCGAAAAAGATAGTCCGGGGAGCCGGGTTCGAGCGCGCATTCCGGAGCTATCGTAGGATGGACGCCTCCGCATACGGTAATGATATCCGGGAAGGAATTTTTTATCATCGCGGATATCTCTTTGACGAAACCGAACTGTGAAGATACCGATGAGAACCCCACTATCTTAGGTGCGGATCTTACGACCTCATCCATTATACGTCCATACCAGCTCCTTTCGCGCGCTATAAGCACAGTCGGGGTATGGCCGGCTTTTTTTATCGAACTCACTATGGAGGCCAACCCGAAAGAATAATCGTTCTCATGGAAACCGTTAATATTTGTGTATATGAATAATATATTCATTTCGCTCTTACTTTCCCGATGAATGAGCTGATATGAAATCGGCCATCGCCAGGTCCTGACCCGAGACGACTCTTAGACAACTAGCATCGTCCATAAGTATATGGCCTATCCTGCCGCATATTATGGATCCGAACTTTCTGTATGAACTGCATTTTACGGTATGGATGCCACCGATTTCTTCATAAACATAATCCCTCTCGAGTCTCAGCATAGCGTTCGTCGAGAATGAAATAAGGCCGCCGCCTTCGTGCTTGTAAAAGTTCTCGCCCCTCTGCTTGACAGATATTACCGAATCCACGTCAAACAGATAGAGACTATTTACGGCTTTATCGATATAAGCGCTTTTTCTAAGCGGATACTCATAATTGGCAAGAGTGAAAGTATCGGAGTTCTTAAGCCGATCCGGATATCTGGCGAACAGGTGGTCTACAGTATCTTCCAGTCGGCGATTGATGGCGGAAAGTTCTTCCGGCCTTCTGTCAATAATTATCTTCCGTCCGTATCTCTTTTCCGCAGCCGTTATTATCCTTTCATCTGGGGTGGTTAAGATGACCTGCGATATACGCTCCGCATCCAAAGCGCCGTCTACGGCCCTCTCCATAAATGACCGGCCGGCTATCTGGACAAGCGCTTTCGGCGCTCCTTCTTCCTCTCCCCTTATGGGTATAATGCATATATTCTTCTTGCCCACTCCGATACGTCCGGCGCTGTTCTTTATTATCATTGATCTGGTCAGCAATATCTTATCCTGGTCCTTAGTGAGACTATTCGGATGCTGCCTGTAATAGAACAGGGGCAGGTTTATATTCCCGACCTTAAATCGGTTTATGAATTTCATCCACAGCTCATAACCGTCCTGACATCTAAAATCCTCCGAATAACCTCCGACGTCCGACAAGAACGACTTTCTTATCATGGTGCATGCCCCGTGCGCCGGCTGGTCCATAACGGTGACCTTCTTAAAGTCGTGGCGCCTTTCGTGCGAGAGCACCGAACCCTTTTCGTCTACCATATAATAATCGGGAAAAACCATTCCCAGTTCTGGGTCCTTCTCGATCTTGGCGGACATTACAAGCAGTGCGTTCTCGTCCAGATAATCATCCGCATCCAAGCGCATTATGTACTTACCGCGGGAGAGTTTCAGCGCGATATTATTCGTCACGTTCAGGCCCTTATTCTCCTGGTGCACTATCCTGACTTTGGGATGGTTGCGGTAACGCTCGATGATCTTTCTGGAATCGTCAGTAGAGCCGTCGTCTATTATCAGGAGCTCGTAGTTCCTATATTTCTGCTCAAGCACCGAGTCGATCGCCTGTTTTATATATCTGCCATAGTTATGATTCGGGATATAAACCGTAACCGACGGGTTTCTTGTGACATGCTGCCACTCCATGTCCGTATTTACGTGCTTCGGGACGGACCTCTGCTTTATCTTTTTATTCAGCAACGCCATCTTCGGCCTTGCATTAAAATACCTTACTATGTCATTCAGGCCGTATGTGAACTCCCTGCCACTTGACTTCATATGAGCCAGAAGTTTTTTTATGAGCTCATAATCTTCCGGGGTATCGAGCGTAAGCCTGTAATTTCTGCGATGGCGTTCTTTTACCGGCAGGCTGGACGTATTGAATTGATCCTCGTTGTTCTTTATGTAATTCGTCAGATATTCGCTTCCGCTCGAATCCTTGGAAAGCTCATGTATCAATTTTAGCACCGAAGAATCGAAAGCCTCCACCTCGGTGCCGCTCGGCAGGGACTTGGCGTCCGTGTATTGGGAGTTCGTCTTCAGGTGATGCTCGACTGTCTTTTTGAGATACTCCGGATCGATCAGAAGATCATCCCCCGTTATCCTGAGAGTTATATCGTGATCGCTATTGTCGTCGATGGCAAGCATCATCCTGGAGAGAACATCCTCCACCGGCCCCCTATACACCTTGAACGGATAGTCTTTCGCTATTTCGGCCAACTCCGCGTCCGCCGGTTCTATCGTAGTGCAGAATGCGATGGTACTCACATAGCCCTTATCTTTACATATCTTAAGCCTGCGGAAGAGATGCTCTATAGCTGGCCGGCCGTTTATATCCAAAAGCGCTTTGTTCGGAAGGCGCGAAGAGCCGCATCTGGCGACAATGACGGCCAGGACTTTATGGCCGATGTCGAGATTCGTTACGCTCTCCTCTCTCTTGAGTCCGGCCGCCAGTTTATTATGGACGATCTTCTCGTAAAGAGGAGGATTGTTAAAATCCCTCGCCCTTTTCATCTCGATCTGCCCGTCCTTTATAACGGTACCGGCAGCGAGATCTTTAACGCATACCCATGACTTCTTTACTTCTTTTCTGTATTTCTTCTCGGCGTCGCTGAATCTCAGCGGATCTGCGCCGAGGACGCTTTCGGCCGCCCTTACGCTTCCGACGAAATTCTTGAACTCGGCGGGTTCCAGAGACGAGTAATAGTCAACGCCCTTTGCCCTCCTGTCCAAAGTTATGTGCTTTTCTATGTATGAAATTCCATATGGTATGGCGAGAAGCGGCACCATCATTGATCTATTGTCATCCGGACTGGCATGGTCCTGATAACCCATTTTTATAGGGTCTCCGAAAAGATCCTTTAGCTTCCTGATCCTGCTCAGGGAAGAATCAGATAGCGATGTGGGGTATGCCTGAAAACCGTGCATAAGCACTACCTCGGAGGGTTTGTTCAAACTTGTTATATGATCTATAGCGTATCTTATCTCCATTATTGTGCTGCCTCCGGTGGACAACAAGACCGTCTTATCCTGCCCTGCCAGGATTTTTAATAGAGGCGCATTGACAAGATCCGAGGAATGAACCTTATAACCATCTGCGCCGTATTTACTTGCCACCGAGAAAGCGCGCAGGCCAAAAACGTCCGCAAATACGGCAAGCCCCGCATTTTTTGCATATCGGAACAATGAACGCCATACGGCCTCCGAAAAGGCCTGCTCTTTAAAATGCCGGTACCTGGGATGGTCCCTGGTCAAAAGTTCTTCGGCGAAGTATACCTGGAATTTTACGACATCCGCCCCGGACTCGGCCGCCGCCTTTACGAGCTTTTCCGCCGTCTCGGGATCGCCCTGATGAGCGTTTGCTATCTCCGCTATCACGCGGATACCGTTTAATTTTTTTTCCATATATAACTTTCTTTTACGGTGCATTTTCTGCATATATCGACTTTATCATGTTCGCAATTTTCCTGGATCGATCTCATGCGGGAGATCTTCTCGCCCTTCCATATATCGATAAGCCGCTCCCTCTTAGCATCGCCGACGATATAATCCTGAAACCAGTCGACGCAGCAGGCAGAGACATTTCCGTCTCTGCCTACGGTCAATCGCTGGAAAGGCTGAGGGCATCTGCGCCTGCCTACAGCCACCTGGTCGGCCACCGATAAGGATCCCCCTTGCCCCCTGTCCGTAACGTCACTCACCCGGACATCATCCACCAGAGCTTTCCAGTATTTTATGAACTCCGTCACTTCTCCAAAATTGATATTGGTCCTGACCATCTGGACCCGCACAAAGGGCTTTACCGAATTATTCTTTTTCTTCCACTCTAAAAGAGAATTTATATTGCCGATCAACCTATCGTAATCGCCGCCTGTCCTTATTGATTCATATGTGGCCTTAGAAAAACCGTCCACCGAATATATTATCCGATCTATACCGCTTTCGGCGCATCGTATTACAATATCCTTTAACGGTGAAAGCCCGTTCGTATTTATCTGCACTTCAAGTATACCTTTTGATTTTGCGTATTTTACCGCCTCCGGCAAATATCCGTTTAGAGTAGCTTCACCCCTCCAGTTGAACTTGATCGAATAGACGCCTATGGAGGCACACTCGTCTATAAGTCTGGTAGCAAGAGCCCTGTCCATAGATCCGCCCACAGCGATATCGCTCGTGCCGTGATGACACATCTTGCAGCGCAGGTTGCATGCATCGGAAAGTTCAATATCGACATGAAGAGGCCGGTCCGGGCAGAAGGACGCCTTATCCGCCATATACCACAGCTCTCTATATTTGGCGTATTCCGGACCTCTGGCGGCTATCTCAAGCGCTTCGCTCTTTTGCCGGTCTTCTTTGTTGATCTCTTCGTAGCTCATTTTATGGCCTTCTACCGTATATCTCTCCAGTTCAATTCGCTCAAGGCTTCTTTTTTCCGCGTAAGCCTTTTTCCTAACAGCTTATAATAATCGCGCGAGTCGATCCCATTATTGGGCCTCAACACGACCAGGTCGCGGGAAGTCAGTTTTCGGCCGGGATCAATAGACGTCTTAAGATAGACGGCCCTGCGAAAACTCCTCACATGGCCGGACCTCATCTCCGTAGCCGTTGGCGCCTTGACCCGCCGGCCCATTATGTTCTTTATTCTCCCGATCCTTTCGATCAGGGCAGCCACATCCGGTCTGGTCAATGAAACCTTATGATCTCTGAATACCTTTCCCTCCCTGGTATCTGTAAAATGGAACTCCAATATACCGGCCCCCATCACCACCGCCACATCCAGCGCAAGAGGGTCCTCCGCATGGTGGGAGTATCCGGTCGTCAGGGCGGTTTTGTCGGCAAGAAGCCTCATA
>Ga0247841_10002708_pt1 | contig 34630 bp, 24 predicted proteins | sample LaCruzMarch2015__2_FD_192410 | JGI IMG/M metagenome (GOLD analysis project Ga0247841, IMG submission 192410) | Freshwater microbial communities from meromictic Lake La Cruz, Castile-La Mancha, Spain - LaCruzMarch2015_18m | ecosystem: Environmental > Aquatic > Freshwater > Lake | place: Spain...
CGCCTTGTATCATTATACAGTTTATGGTTGCATTTGTCAAGCGCGGGATTGTCCCACTGGCACACCGCGGGCGGTGACGTCTAATCATTATCCCCGGAAAAATGCCTGTTTTCCAAAGGGGGACGGCTGCGACCCCCAACCCCAATCTCCCTTTCGTAAAGGGAGTACCCGGCTTGGCGGGGGAGGGATTTTTCCCAAAGAGGGACGGGGCGCTTGCGCAGGCGCTGGATGGTCTCCCTTTGGGTGGCTGGCTTTGCCAGTCCCGCCAGCGGCGGGAGAGATGCAAGAGGGATTTAGGTTATGACGAAGGCAACCAATTTGGACAGTTCTGATTTGCCAAGGTATTTATGAGACCCTACACTAGCTGATCGAGGAATACACGCTGCTATTGTGGCCGTGCAACAACGCGGGGCACCCAGGCTTGTCGCGCCGGATCCTGCGCGTGCGTGGCCGGAGGATGAGGTAGGGCGGTCAGGCCCTGACCGCCGGTGCTGCATGCGCGCAGCGCCGGTGCTACAATGGCACAACGACGACCGCGGCGGTCAAGGGCCTGACCGCCCTACCGGTCTGCGCGCTCTACGCCGGCGGCTCCCACGGCAGGATCGCCGCACGGGAATGCGGCTCCCGTTCTTATAGCGGAATTTCAGAACTCGCGGCTGGCTTGATAGCCCGCGGTGTTATTGCTATAGTAGTACTAAATGAAATACCGAAGTTTATTATGCCGACCGCCAAAGTTGCGATTTCCAAAGCATTTCAAAACGTAATGCAGCACCACCTGACCCAGCTTGACCGCAGCCGACTTGCCAAGGAATGTGCCAAACTGCATCCGCACGAGGAACAGCTATTCGCTGAAGAAGGACGGGATAGTTGTGGCGCGCCGGTGACGCCCTGAATTTATTATGAGAACATTTCCAGCCACAGCGTTAGTTGTGTGTGCATTCCTATAACCCCGGCGTAACGAGCGCTATCATGAAAACAAAGAAAATCCCAATATGCAGACGCAAGAGCACTGCTTGTTTGCAGGGTAAAGTAAATTGCATTCCGCGGATTGCCGATGCTGCAAAGATCACCGTTGAAATCACTGGCGACGCAGACGGTTTGCGCTCCTTAGCCAAGATGCTGGCCGGTCTGGCAGATAATCCGGAGGAAATAGTGGATACTCCGCCTGGCTTGACCTGCCATTTGCATTTTTATCCGGAGCGTGATCTTGGGTGGCATTCCTGCGAGCTTGTCTTGAGCAGGGCTGACGATCTCGTCACAGGAGCATTGCCAGACTATATGAGCTAAGTGTATGCGCCGATACTGAGTCCAGAACTCCTGACATAGGTTTCGCTACTTCTCATATTTGACGGGCGTCACGGCGTTGTGTAGCATCGGCAGGCTGCGGATCCTAAACTGTCCGCTTTTTCGGAAGTGTGGTGTCATTAGACGCATGGCCCATATCTGGCAACTGGTATGTGTTGTTGCTTCCACCGATCCCGCCGGCGGCGGGATCGGTGGAAGCAAAGATTGAGAAAAGAACGCCGGCGCGTTTTTTACTCAATCTTAGCGGACATTTAGAGCACCCCTATGTCAGGAGTTCTGGAGTCAAACCAAGCGCGGAAATTGACTGATGACTTGACGCGCGAACAGATGAAACAAGTGTGTGCACAGGTGGTGCTAGGTACTGCGACACATGCAGGCGAGTAAGCCAGCGAGATAAGGAAAACACCCGCATGGATGGCGTGGCGCCGTTGCTGATAAAGCCAAGCGCTACCGCAGTGGCAGGCTGGGTAGCCTGCCCTACCTCAGATGCGCAACCACCTGGTGTGCAAGCAAGTGAGCTTATCTCGAAACTGCAAACTGCAAACTGCAAACTACTGCCACGGAGCCGTCACGCAGATCCCGGCTCTATCTCGGCGCAGTGCAATTCAAGCAGGGCGATTTCAGGCGGACAGCCAAACCGCGCCTGGACGCAGGAACAGCCGGCGCCGGCATTGGTAAACCCTTGCATGCGCCCATGCTGCCACCTGCCCGCCGCATACGCACGCGGGCAGCGTGCATTCACCATTGGCGCGCCCAGATGCGGAATGCACATTTGCCCGGCATGGGTATGGCCGCACAAATAGAGCGCAATCCCGCGCGCGGCCGCCTCCGCGTAGCGCTCGGGCGAATGCGCCAGCAGAATCGCACAGGCGCCGGGCGGCACGCTTGCGCACGCGCTTTCCAAGTCGTCACATTCATAATAATGCGGATCATCAATCCCCGCCAGCCATACCGTTTCACCCGCGCGGCGCAGCGGCAGCGCGGCATTCATCAACATGCGAATGCCCAAGTGCTCCAGCGCGGCCACCTCTTCGTACGCATCATGATTGCCCAAGACGCCATACATGCCATCCGGCGCATGAATATGCCGCACCACTTTTTCCATGTACCGCATCACGCTCGCGCAGGGGCCGCTGGTTTTATAACGAAAATCGCCGGTGAACACACAGGCGTCCGCATGAATGCCGCACACCTGCGCACACAGCGCCTCCGGCAGGCCGGTCACCCCGTCTATATGCATATCCGAAAGGTGCAGCAGGCGATAGTGGTGAAACGCGCGCGGCAATCCGGGCAGCGTGACGGTGTAGGCATTGACGCGCAGTGCGCGCGCGTTCCGCTCGCCGCGCTTGCGCAAACCGGTGCAGCGCAGCACGCCGCGCACAAGGGCATGCAGCCCGGTGATGTTTTCAATGTGAAAGTGTTGCCGCCGCAGAAACCAGTTTTCCAGCAAGGCAACTTCGCCGGCTTTGCGTTTGTGGAGAAGGTCGGTCGCATGGTTTCGCATAACCATAAGTATACCAACATTCCGGCGGGAAGGATGGAAGAATGGAAGGATGGGGCCGCGGCTACCACGGCGGCAAAGATTTACAAGGTCCCGATTGGGGCCGGTCCCGATTGGGGCCATGCATTGACTGTTGACAAATCGCCGATGCCACGGCCTGCGGGCAGAATCTGGCACAAGCAGCGCAGGTGGTGAAAAGTACCGTGGGGCACGCAAATTCGTTCCGCAAACGAAGTAGGAGATGGTCATGCACCGCTCATGCTTGCGTGCATCATGCGTCTTGTCATCCAACCTTCCATCCTTATGTTCTTGCGGTTACTTGCCGCCATTGCCATTATTCTGATTTGCTACTATTATGATGTTCCCTAAGGAGTTAACCTCGAGGCTGAGGGTTCGCGTGGAGCGCAGCGGAACGCGATACCCACCGGCCTCTGGCTCGGCGGTCAGTTCATCAGTGTCACAATCCCGTCAATTGCTCTGCCGCTCCGCACGAGTGCATAGCCCATCCGCCCTGCGCTGTGGAGCCAGAAATCTTGCGGCGACTCAAAGGACCGAATTACATCGCCGTCTTCCATCTGCGCTTTCAGCTTATCCCATCCTTCCCTACTAATGCCGTGGGGGCCAGGCTTGCCGATCCACGTGGACTCTATCTCCTGCATGTCGACACAGTCGAGCAGCCATTCGGATGGCACGAAGTCATTCATTATACTTCCCCCGCCGAACTAGATAATTCTATGGCCCATTGTTGTAGAACGCATTCTCCTGCATCACCGCCCCACGGCGTTCCTTGGCGCGGTCATTTTCCGGTTCGATGACCACGGCGGTGCCGTAGCACAGGACTTCTGATGCTTTTCAAGCCGCCAACAAGTCCTTGTGCAATGGTCGGGGCGCGCACAATAATGCCGCGGGCAACGCCTTTGTACTGCTTGATGCGGTAGCCTTCAATGGTGAAGGTGGTGGTCACGGGCATGTTCATGCGGCTGCTCCTGTGCCTGGTTCGAAAATAAGCCTACGCGGATTCGTACCACGTGGAAAAAGTGTAGCAGAACGCCGCGTGGATGTCAAAGTTCGCCCAGCGACAACGGCAGAAATTAACAAAGAGTAAAAGAGTCAAGGAGTAGAGAACATTTTGCTGTTGGTTGCAAACAAAGAAAATGTTGATTGCGATTGCTCCTTTACTCATTAACTCATTGTTCATGTCTGTCTGCAGCTGCCGCTCAACCAGCATCCTGCTTGCGCCTGCGTGCTCCGCTGCCAGTCATCCAACCATTCTTCCATTCTTCCCTCAACCAGCGTGACTAGACCGCCGCCTGTGCTTTGAGCTGCAACAGTTTCAGGAGTTTGTCATCGCGGTCGTCGATGATGCGCTGGGCTTGGCCGGCGGGATACTCGTAAAAACCGGCGCCACTCTTGGCGCCCAGCTTGCCGGCGGCCACCAACGCGCGCAGCTCGTTCGAGGGACCGTGCATGTCACTCAAGGCAGGAAACACATAGGTGTTGATGGCGTGTGCCAGGTCTAGTCCAACCAAATCCATGAATTGACACGGGCCGGTGAACGCCCAGCGCATGCCCAGGCAATTGGTGACCGCACAGTCCACGTCCGCGGGCGTGGCGATGCCGGCTTGGATCAGGTAGAGCGCTTCACGAATCAGCGCATTGTTCAGGCGATTCAGGACGAAGCCCGGGACGTCTTTGCGCACCAAGACCGGCTGCTTGTGCAGGCGGCGCGCCAGTGCCAGGAGCAGTGCGCAGGTGGCGTCGGCGGTGCCGTCCCCCTTGATGATTTCGACCACGGGCAGGAGCTGCGGCGGATTGGGAAAATGAAAGCCGGCAAAGCGGGCGGGCGTGGCGATGACCGTCGCGATGGCCGTGATCGGCAGGCCCGAACTGTCGGTGGTCAGAATGGCATCAGGCCGGCAGTGCGGCTCGAGCGCGGCCCACACCGCGCGCTTGACCGCCAGGTCTTCGGCCACGGATTCTGAAACAAGTTGGACGGTCGCCAGCGCCTCCAGATCGTGCGTGGGATGAAGCCGCGCAAGTGCAGCCTCGGCGTCCGCCGGCGTGAGAAGGTTGTGCTGGATCAAGACCTGTTGATTGCTGCGCACCCGCGCCAGGCCCCGTTGCATGCCGGCCGCGGAGCGGTTGTACCAGGTCACCGCATAGCCCGCCTCGGCGAAGAGTTCCGCGATGCCGGCGCCCATCGTGCCTGCCCCGACGACCCCGACGTGCGTGATGTGTGTAATCTCCATTTTCTTCTCCTTGCGCCTGTGCCAAAAATAAATCCATGCGGCTGCGCGATAGCCAAAAACACGGCATGAATACCGCACGGCACAACCGGGACATGCCTGCGCCGGCTACTCGGCCGTGAAGCGCGCCAGCACCGTGCAAAATAACGATTTCATTACATGGGCATTGTACTTAATCGCGGCAGGCATGTCAATCCAACGAGCCGCAGCGGGAATTGGAAGGATGGAAGGATGGTGCAGCGGCAGAGGCGGCGTGGACGACTGCCTCTGCTTCTTCACTGAATACTGAGCTGTGGCCACATTCCGGCGGCAACGACAGCACTACAATTTGACCGGGATCCGCATCCTAAACTTTACCGCGGCATTTCAGCTCGCTCTGCCAAATTTGCATTTGTCGCACAATCATGCTATACTTATCCTGCTAATGATGAGCCTTTTCTTTAGGGCCTTCCTGACTGTTTTGATAAACCACTTTTGGCAAGGAGTACCTGTATGCGTCACGCGACGATGAGTTGTGCTTTGGCGGTGTCCGTGCTGCTGGCTTCACGCGCAGCGGAGGGTGCGACGGCCAGCCGCGCGCAGTATAAGTGCCAGGGGTCGCAATGCCGGTTTGTCGGCGAAGCGGCGGAACCGGCGGTGGTAACTGATCGTGCCGCGGCGGCCGCAAATCCGCGCGCCATTTTGCTGAATACCGGCGTGCTCGACACCCGCACCACCACAGAACCCCGCGCGCCAGTGGCACCCGGCAAACAGTTGCACTTGGTTCAATTCACCGGACCGATCCAGCCGGAATGGCATGCCCAATTGATTGCCCGCGGCCTGCGCATCGTCTCCTACATTCCCAACAACACGTATCTTGTGTACGGCGCGGCCGCGGCCGTGCCGCAAGCCGCCGCGCTGCAAAACGGCAACGATGGCGTGGCCTGGACGGGCGCGTATTTGGATGCGTACAAAGTGCAGCCCGGCGCGCAAATAGTTTCCGTGAAAGGCGAAACGATTGCCCCCGCCACGGACTGGTTCACGATCCAATTGGTGCGTGATGACGCAGCCAACGCCGTCACGCGCGCACTCATTGAAAAGGAGCAACGTGCGCCGCTCAAACGCCAGGAGATCAATGCCGCGCTCGACCTCGTCAATCTGACCGCGAAGATACCGGCCGACCGGCTGGCGCTGATCGCGGCGCAACCGGATGTGATTTCGATTCATCCGTATTATGCGCCGACATTGCATTGCGAGCGGCAGGGGCAGATCGTCGCCGGCAATCTGACCAGCGATGGCAGTCAGCCAACGGGGCCCGGCTATCTGGCATGGCTGGCGTCCAACGGCTTCACGCAGACCCAATTTACGAATTCCGGTTTTGCGGTGGTCGTCACCGACGATGGCTGGGACGGCGGCGTTGCCGCCACGCCGCTCAACAGCGAGTTTCGCATGGCCAACGACCCCGCCCAGCCCAGCCGTGTGATTTTTGCGGAAATTGCGCCGGGCAGCTCCGGCATCACCAGTGCGAATGGCATTGACGGCCATGGCAACATCAACGCCAGCATTATCGGCGGGTACAACAACGGCGTGGGGCTCATTACCAATGTGGATGCCAGCGGCTATCATTACGGGCTTGGCATTGCGCCCTTGGTACAGCTGGCCAGCACCAAAGTCTTTACCGACGGCGGCGCGTGGGCCAGTCCCGATCAAGCCGCGATGATCAGCAATCAATACCGGCGCGGCGCGCGGCTCAGCTCGAACAGTTGGGGTGGGGGTCCTGGCGGCGACTACAGCAGCACTTCGCAGAGTTACGATGGGTGGGTGCGCGATGCCGAGCCGGACGTCGCCGGCAATCAAGAAATGGTCTTTGTTTTTTCGGCCGGCAATGACGGTTCGAGTACGACTACTATTGGCTCACCCGGCACGGCCAAGAATGTGTTCACCATTGGCGCCACGGAAAACGTGAATGAAAACGGGGTTGTCGATGGCTGTAACGTCAGCGCCGCCAACAACGCCAATGATATTATTTCCTTTTCGAGTCGCGGCCCTTGCATCGACGGGCGCAAGAAGCCGGATATGGTCGCACCCGGCACGCATGTCTACGGCGCGGCCAGTTATGCGCCCGGCTACAACGGCAGCGGCATTTGCAACCAATACTATCCCGCCGGCCAGACCAAGTATGCCTGGTCGAGCGGTACTAGTCATTCGTGCCCGGCGGCCGCCGGCGCGGCCGCGCTGGTGCGCCAGTGGTTCATCAACAAGGGCCGGACGCCGCCCAGCCCGGCCATGACCAAAGCGGTGCTGATGAATGGCGCGCAATACCTGACCGGCGTCAGCGCCAATGATGCACTGTGGTCCAACAATCAAGGCATGGGCGGCGTGCAGTTGGGCCGCACGTTTGCGAATGTGGGCCGCTTCCTGCGTGACCAAGTCAGCGGCGACCTGTTCACCGCCAGCGGCCAGCAGCGCATCTTCGGCGTGTTCATTGCCGATACCGGCGTGCCGACGCGCGTGACGCTGGCGTGGACCGATGCACCCGGTTCGACCACCGGCAACGCCTATGTCAATGATTTGAATCTCGAAGTGCTGCTCAATGGCACCCTAGTCTACAAAGGCAACAATTTCAGCAACGCGTATTCGTTCACGGGCGGCAGCGCCGACCTGCGCAACAATGTGGAAAGTGTCTTTTTGCCGGCCGGCACAAGCGGGTCGCTGACCATCACGATTACGGCGGCGAACATCGCCGGTGACGGCGTGCCCGGCAATGCCAGCCCGCTCGACCAGGATTTTGCGCTGATCGTCTACAATGCCGCGAGCGGCACGCCGGAAGTCATCACACTGGCCGCTACGAATATTGGCGCCACGGCCGCGACGTTACAAGGCACGGTCAATCCGCAAGGCGCGGCGACCGTCTACTATTTTGAGTATGGCGCAACGACCGCCTATGGCCAGCAGACGCCCGGTGCCAGCGCCGGCAGCAGTAACCTGCCGCTGGCCGTCTCCGCCGATATCAGCGGCTTGGCTGAACGGACGCTGTATCATGCGCGCGTGATTGCCAGCAATGCCGTGGGCATTGTCTATGGCGGCGATAGTACCTTTGGCACCTTGGGCACACTCGTCGTGCCGGATGTGCAGGCGTTTGCCACGGACAACGTGACTACCAATGGCGCACGCCTTGCCGGCAGTGTCAATCCGCGCGGCGACGTGACCCACTGGCTGTTTGAGTACGGCGCAACACTGGCCCTCGGCGCGGCCACGTCGATCAGCAATGCCGGCGCCGGTTACAGCGCCGCGGCAGTGCAAGTCAACGTGAGCGGGCTCAGTCCGCAAACGGCGTACTATTATCGGTTAGTGGCGTGGAACAGTGCCGGCACCAATTACACCGGCACGCGGGCGCTGATTACCAGCACCATGCCGTTGCTGCGCGAAGGGTTCAATCTATCGAACATCCCTCCCGGTTGGGTCGCCGAGGTGGTGTCCAGCACCATGACCGAGCCGGAACTCACCTATATCACGGCCAGCCTGCATCCGGATGGTTTTACGCCGTACGAAGGCGCGCGCTTTGTCCGCTTCAATTCGTGGAATTGTCAAGGTGGTGCGGCGATCCGGCTCAAGTACACGAACAATCTCGCCACGGCGACCGGTGGCAAAATCGAGGTTGCCTTGGCACGCACGCAGGACGACGGAGAATCCAGCTATGCCGATAAAATCGCGGCGCAATACTCGACTAACGGCACACAATGGCTGACCGTGGCCACCTACATGCGCTACAATGTCGCCGGTGACGCCTGGCATGCCGAGACATGCACGTTGCCCACGGCGGCCGCCCTGGCGCCGCAGTTGTTCCTGGGCTTCTTGTTCACGTCCCAGCAAGGCAACGACTGCTATTTTGATGATGTCAGTATGACGACATTCCTCGGACCGCCGCTGGTGGCGACGGACATCGGCACGGCCAGCGGGCCCGACAGCGCGCTGGTCAGCGGCTTGGTCAATCCCAATGGAATGGCCGCGGCGTATTATTTTGAATATGGCCAAAGCACGAATTATGATGCCACAACGACCGCCGCACACATCGCGGCCGGCACCAGCACGCTGCCGGTCAGCAACGTCATTGGCAGTTTAAGCGAGGACGCCGTGTATCACTATCGCATTGTGGCGACCAATGCCGCGGGCGCCAGTTACGGCGTTGATGCGACGGTGCAAACCGTGCCGGAACCGCTGGCGGCCTTCCTGGGCATGGTGGCGTTGGCGCTGGGGGGTTGCGGCACACGCCAAGGGCGGTCGTCGCCACACGGCATGTGGCGGCGCATCACGCAAAGAGTAATTGATTAGACGGCAGCACGCGCGCCGGTTTTCCTCCGAGAAACTCGACCTGCTTATAAATTGTCGCGCGGCGCGAGAATGTACTTGCCGGTAATTCCGCGGGCGTTGCCCTGGGCTGGTATGCCCTGCCCCTTTGGGGCACCACTGCACCACGCAATCGCCCGCCCACCCCGCACCCGAAACACCACACTCTATCAGTATTTGTCGGCCTTGCAGCCACCCCGTTTCACGAGTCGCCGGAACTGGGCTCCAGATTCGGCGACTCTTCTAAGTAGCTGCGGTGTCGCGCTGTCCCGCCACGGGCGCGTGCGCTGTTGGTGGGACTGGTTGATGCCCGCCGGAGCAACGAGCCGAGCCGGCTCGTCTACGGCAGGTGCTGCACGTAGACGCGGCGGCTCGCCGCGTTATCCGCCCAATTTAAGGTACCCACCCATATCGCACAAAAAGTATTTGCTCTGGCTAGTGTCTACCGGCATGGTCGCCAACAAATTTCGCGCGTCGCCGGAACCGGGTGGGCCGTCCGCCTTGCGTTTCGCCGCCGGTTATGCTATGCTTGTGACACCATGCCATGGCGGTGCATAAGCACGGCCGTGCTCAACGATCACCCCACGAAGGATCATGAAAATCACCGTTCTGCTTATCCCGCTCTTGCTGACGTTTGCCCACGGCGTCTGTTGCGGCGCACACAACGAGCAACATCTGTCCACCACCATTCAGAAATCCATTGACCTGGACTATCTCCTGTTTCTTCCGCGCGAGTATGCCGCGACGACCAAGCGACCCTGGCCGATGATCTTGTTTCTGCACGGCTCGGGCGAGCGCGGCAAGGATTTGTCCAAAGTTAAAATCTACGGCCCGCCCAAACGGGCGGAGACCGAAACGAATTTCCCGTTCGTCGTGGTGTCGCCGCAATGTCCCACGGAACAATGGTGGGATGCGGACGCGTTGTATGCGTTGGTGCAGACGATCATCAAAACGTACCGGGTTGACACCAACCGGCTGTACCTGACGGGGTTGAGCATGGGCGGCTTCGGCACGTGGAATATGGCCATGGCCTATCCCCACTTATTTGCCGCCATTGCGCCCGTCTGCGGCGGCGGCGATGCGGCCAAGGCGGCGACCGTGCGGCATATTCCGGTCTGGGTGTTTCACGGGGTGGATGACCCGGCGGTGCCGATCCGGAGATCAGAACAAATGGTGACGGCGCTGCAACAGGCAGGTGGCGATGTGCGCTTCACGCGCTATGAAAAGACCGGCCATGATTCTTGGACCAAAGCCTACAATGAACCTGAACTCTACACCTGGTTTCTGCAGCACAGCAAGTGAATAGGCAGTTGAGGAAATTCGTTCGTCGCGAACGAATTTGGAGTTCAGCATGGTTGTGCTTTGCCGTGCGTTGCGGCGCGCCAGCATCTTCTGCATTCCCCCTTTTGTAAAGGGGGTGCCGCACACTTTGTGCGGCGGGGGATTTCGCTGCCGCTGCCGTCTTCCTTTTCTGCAAACTCCCTTATATAATTCTTTCGCCCGAAAGAATTAAGACTCCTACTTCTCGCGCGCGGTGCCCGCCGCCGGCAATACGCCGGGCGTATTGGTGGCGCCAGCTTCGGCATTCAATATGGCAACCCAGTTGTTGGTGCTGGGCGGCAGGCCCGCATCCTCGCGCAAGCCGTTCGCCAACTCCACAAAGCGCTGCACGACCTTCTGATAATCCAGTGCGTGCCGCGCCACATCACCATCGAGACTTTGCTGTGTCGCCGTCAAACGCGCGCGCATTTTCCAGTTCAAGTTCCAGTTTGAGAACTTTAGGTCTTGACCCAACAAATAACCAATCCGATCGCTAAACAGTGATCGCCCACCGCTGCGGTCGCTAAAGTCCGCTTTGGTGGAGCCAGACGTGACATAACGTACCATTACCGGCAATAAGCGCTCAAAGAGGATCGCATAGTTCGCACAATAATCCGAGAAATCCACGCCGTTGAGTGCCTCCTGCAAACGCGTTCGCAAGATGGCAATGAACTGCTCGCTTTCCGGAAGATAGCTGCTGCTTGTTGCCAAATAACCCAACAAACCTGACGCAGGTGCCAGCAGTTCTGTGGTGTTCAGAAAGTCAAAGTTGTTCGCACCGTAAAATTTTCCCACAAACTGCTGCTTCAGTGTCTCGTCTTTGGTGGCACAGAGCACCTTCTCAAGGCCCGCGAGTTCTTGCAGAAGATACACGGCACACCAGCGCGCGTATTCATTGGCAGTGACACCAAGATCCTTCTGGCGCCACATATTCCAGATGCACTCATTGACAGATTGGCTCATGGGTGGATAATTGCGTAGCGCATTCGGCACGCTGATACCAAGATAAGGCGCCGTTGCCACAAGCGTCTTCGCCGCGGCCACGGCGGCGGTGGTGCACCGCGGCCCTTCGCGCAGGAACAGGCGCAGCGCCTCTTCGGCTTGCTGCCGCAGCGCCGCTTTGCCGTCGGCTGGCGCCGCAGGCACACCGAGCGTGTTGGTGGCGCCGGCCTCGGCATTCAATATGGCAAGCCAGTTGTTGGTGCTGGGCGGCAGGCCCGCATCCTCGCGCAGCCCGTTCGCCAGCTCCGCCAGCCGCTGCGCAACAATCGCATAATTCAAGCTGTGCTGCTCCGCCGCACGCGCCAATTCATTCCATGTCGCCGTCAACCGCGCCTGCGTCATCCAGTTCAAGAAGGACAACTGCTGGTTCAACTCACAATTAATCCGCTTGCCAATTTGCGCTTCGTTGCCAGCGCCAGCGCTGATATAGCGCACCATCACCGGCAGGCAACGCTGGAACATAATCGCATAGTTGACGGAGTAATCCGAAAAATCCGCGCCATTGAGCGCCTCCTCCACACGCGTTTTTATAATGGCAATTAACTGCTCGCTTTCCGGGCAATACTTGCTGCTCGTCGCCAAATACTGAAACACCCCTGCGGCGGGCGCAAGAAATTCCTTGGGATTCATAATACTGAGTTGGTTCGCAGAAAAGAATTTTCCGAGAAACTGTTGCTTCAACGCATTATCTTGGGTGGTATGCAACGCATTGTGCAATGTTGTCAGTTGCGGCAGAAAGTACACAGCCCACCACGGTGCATAGTCATTGGCCGTGACACCGTTAACCCGGTAGCGCCACATTTCCAAAATCCACTCCGTGAGAGCTTCACTTATGTGCGGATACGCGCGCAACAAATTTTCCGGCGTCCCGGTGCCCACGTCAAGGTATGAGACCGTTGCCACAAGCGTCTTCGCCGCGGCTACGGCGGCGGTGGTGCATAGCGGCCCTTCGCGCAGGAACAGGCGCAGCGCCTCTTCGGCTTGCTGCCGCAACGCTGCTATGACATCGGTATGCGCGGCCGGCGCGGCCGGTGCGGTCGGCGTGGCCGTCGCGGCGACATACTTGCGAATCTCATTCAGCGGCGCGTCAAGCTGCCAGATGCTGTTGCTCAACGCGTCAAAGCGCTGCTGCCAGACGGCCTTCGGCCAATGGCCGGTGAAGAGTGCCAGCGTCGATGAATAACTATTCGGATCGTTGCTAACATTCCATGTGAGTGTGCTGGACAAGTCCCATGCAAGTGCATTATCCACTTTGCAGCCCCCAGTTGACCCACCGCCGTAATGAATGGTTGTCACCGCGTTTGTTAACTTGCTTATTGACACAAGGTCGGATACACGCCGGGGTAAGTTTGTCGAATGAGAGCGCGTGCGGTAAGAAGATTTATTGAGCGAGCCGGCGCCGAAAAGTCCTGCTGAAAAAGCAGACTCACCCATATCGAATGACCACATCCATACATCTAAGGTCTCGCTCGGCTCCAAGCGAAAAGCAGCTAGCACATAAGGTTCCAGATTAGGAACACCTATAACACTCAATCCAGCCGTTTTGTTCAGCCGTGACAACTGCACATTCAGCACATCCGGCTCGCGCAGTTGTTGCGCCGCTAACGCGGCGTATCGCGTCAAATTATTAACGGCTGCTATGGCCAAATACGGCTGCTGCTCAATGATGTACTCGCGTGCCGTGGCGTACCAGCGTTCGAGTGCGCGCGCCACTGACGCCGGCGCGTAGCCGGCATCCGTCCATGCCAGGTCATTGAGCAGTCGCTGATAATGGCGCGTGACCATGTTGGAACTGATGCCCATTGCGTCTGCATTTGCGAGCCAGTTCAGCATGATCGTGCGCAGCAGACTGGTCTGCACGCGAATCACTTCGGCCAGATTGGTGCGCTGCGTCAGGCCTATCAAGTATTCATCAAAAGTAGTGCGGTCAACCTGGGAGCTGCGCCAGTCGAGCGTGGTCCATTGGTATTGCAGCGCCTCGCGGACGTTGCGATTGGCATTCGCGTCGCGCGGGCTGTCGCCACCGAGCGCCAAGGCATTGCGCAGCTCGTCGCACGGCAGGCCTTTGTCGGTCAAGGCGGTCATGGTGGTGCGCATCAGCTCGGCTTGGCCGTTGCGCAGCGCGGCAGCCTGCGCCACGCCGGCCACGCGCGCAAGCTGGTCGGTGGTCAAGCTCTGATCCTGCAACAGGCGCAGTGCGGCATCCGTCGCGGCCGCCGCCGCGCCCTGAATGTAAAGCTGATGCTCGATTTCCTTGATGGCAACATCCGTGCTGACGGCGGCGCAGGCAAGCGCAGCACTAACGGCGATTGAAGCAATCCATTTCATACATGCCTTCCGGGTTGATGAAAATTAATTTGTTTACTCGCACCATCATAGCAGATGCGGACGGGCAAGTTGTCACACTGATGTCAAGCCGGCCCGCAATCCTGTTCCAACACTTTTTTAGTGCTCCCCACCGACCTTGCGTCGGTGGGAGCAAAGATTAAGAAATGGTGATTCGCACGCCGAATCTCCTCCCAATCTTCCCTTCCACCGGCACAAGGCCGGTGGGGAGGGCAGAGACACCGGGCGCGCCGGCCTTCCTTCCAATCTTTCCTCCCACCGAGACAAGCTCGGTGGGGAGGGTAGATGCAGAAGACCCCCACGACCTCGCGTCGTGGGTGAATAAGATTGAGAAAACCGGGTGCGTCGGTCTTCATCCAAATCTTCCCTTCCACCGGCGCAAGGCCGGCGGGGAGGGCGGATGCAGAAGACCCCCACGACCTCGCGTCGTGGGTGAATAAGATTGAGAAAAACAGGCGCGTCGGCCCTCCTCCCAATCTTCCCTTCCACCGGCACAAGGCCGGTGGGGAGGGCAGAGACACCGGGCGCGCCGGCCTTCCTCCCCAGTCTTTCCTCCCACCGGCGCAAGGCCGGTGGGGAGGGCAGAGACACCGGGCGCGCCGGCCTTCTTCCCAATCTTTCCTCCCACCGAGACAAGCTCGGTGGGGAGGGTAGATGCAGAAGACCCCCACGACCTCGCGTCGTGGGTGAATAAGATTGAGAAAAATCGGGCGCGTCGGCCTTTTTCCCAATCTTCCCTTCCACCGGCGCAAGGCCGGTGGGGAGGACAGAGGGAGGGCATGCTCATGGCATGACAACAAGTTTGTACCCGTGGCGGTGCTCGGTCGCGATGCTCAGGCCCGTGCCTTGCGCGAGTTTCTTGCGCAGCGCGAGGATGTGCGTGTCAATCGTGCGATTGGTCGGATACGTCTCCGGCGGCCAGAGCTGGTCGAGAAACTCGTCGCGCGTGACGGGCCGGCCATCGCGGGCGATCAGCAGTTGCAGCATTTCGAGTTCCTTGCGGGTGAACTCGACCGGCACATCGGCATGCGCGGCGGTCCAGCGCGCAAAATCGAAGGTCCATGCGCCGCGCTTCACTTGTTGCTCGAGCGCGGGCTGACTGCGGCGCAGCACGGCGGCAACGCGCTGGAGCAGCTCCTTGATTGAGAACGGCTTGACAACATAATCGTCCGCGCCAAGCTCAAAGCCGTCAATGCGGTCATTTGTGTCGCCGCGCGCGGTCAGCATGATGATCGGCACGCGATTGCCTTCTTTGCGCAAGCTGCTGCAGACATGATAGCCGTTGATTTTCGGCATCATGATATCGAGCACGATCAACGCGACGGCGTGGCTGTGCGCCAGTTGCAGCGCTTCTTCGCCGTCGGCCGCTTCGAGCACGCGGTAGCCCTCGGCCTCAAAATTGCGCACCAACACCTTACGCAGCACCGCTTCGTCGTCAGCAATGAGAATAGTCAATGGCATAAAGTGCCGGATAGTTTGTTAACGAAGAGGACAAGAGTGCAGCAAGAGTTAAAAAGAGGCAGAAAACATTTTGGTTGTATGGTATTCGGGACACCGTTATTCACGCAGCAACTCCCAAAAGGCTTGTTGACAAATATATTTTTCATGCACTCTTTGCCTCTCTTGCCATCTCTTATAACTCTTCGTAAAAACTCAGCTTTCGCGCGGCAGCGTTACGGTGAACGCGCTGCCTTTGCCCGGTGCGCTCTCAACGCTGACACTGCCACCGAGAGCATCCACCAGCTCGCGCACAATGGCCAGCCCAAGGCCGACGCCGGGATATTCGCGCGTCAGTTCATCGCCCACGCGGTAGAACCGCTGGAAAATGCGCGCGTGCTCATCGGGCGCAATGCCGATGCCAAAATCCTGGACGGTCACGCGTGCGTGCGTGGCATCCGCGGCAATCGTCACAACAACTTCGCGCGCCGCACCGGAATATTTGACGGCATTGTCCAGCAAATTATACACAATGCGCTCCAACGCTTGCACATTGCCGTTAACCACCGGCGTGGCCTCTGTGCGCATGGTGATGGCAATACCTCTTTGCGCCGCGGCCAGGCTGACGGTGGCAACCGCCGCGATGACGGCTTTGTCGAGCGCCACTGGCTGCAGGGCCAGCGCCCGGCCGGCGCCCGGCGCGCGCGCCACGTCGAGAATGTTGTTGACCAACTGCGTCAGCCGGTCGCTTTCCGCCATGATCAGTTTGGCGTATTCGTGCTGGTCGTCCGGCTCATGCACGACGCCGCGCTCGATTGTCTCGGCCAGCGCGCGCACGGCGGCAATCGGCGTGCGCAATTCGTGACTGACCGCCGCCACAAAATTCAATTGATGCGCCAGCAGCAGGCGCTCGGCACGCAGCAGCCGCGCGGTTCGGATTGTCAGCCATGTCAGCAGGACGAACAACACGCTCAACCCGCCAATCTGCGCCAGCATGCGCACGCGATACCGGGCCGCCCAGCGCGCGGCGTCAAACGGCACCAGCGCCAAAGTCACACCATACAGATTGGTTGCGGCACATTCACCCAGCGCCGCCGGTTCAAACGGCAGGCGCACGACGATATGCACAAAACTATTGCTGGCGCGCGCGGCGGTGGCGGACAGCCATTCGTCTGCAATCCACGCGGCGCAGCGATCTTCGTCCAGCCAGTAGCTGGTGGTGGTCGCGCGCCCGGCGTCGCGGCCGGCGACCCGCACGCACAGCCCGGTCTGCGGCAGAAATGCGGCAAGCATCACATGTGTGCGCTGCACAAGAAGAGGGTCGGCACCCAATTGCGCCAGCCGTTGGACCAGCGCGAGCGTGGCATCGCGCGCATCCGGCGCGGTGCGCAAGTCCAACGTACTGGCGGCGTCCAGCCATTGCGCCGACGCATCGTCAAACCACGGCGTGTGGCGCTGCAGCGCAAGATCTTCCAGCCATGCGGCCAGCCGGATTGGGAATCCATGCGCGTCAATTTCGTGGGGATAGCACTCTTGCATCAGGCGATAGACTGCACTGGCACGATTGGTATCGCCCGCAGCTTGCGCGGCTTCGGCCACGCGCCAGGCAATCTCAATCGCCACCGCGCGGTCATGCCGCACCAGCCGCGCCAGCACCGGGTCGGTCACGACCTGCCCGGCCGCGTCGTTGGTCAACGCGGCCATCGGCAAATTTGACCAGACTGTTTTCGGGAAATATTTTTCAACCAAGCGAGCGAGCGAGGATGTCGCACAGGACTGCAACGCAAAGGTACACGGCGGCATCACCGGCGCGCCATCGTCGGCGATGCTGATGATTGCGCGCGCCACGCCGGAGGTCTGCAACTGTGCCGTTGCGTGCGTACACGCCGTGGGCAGCCATGCGTCCAATGCATGGGCGAATGCGGTGAGAATGTCCTGCGATTGCGCGGTATTCAGTCGCTCACCTGCGCGGAACTGCGTGACAGAATAAACAATGCCGACCGCCGTTGCCAGCATCAGCAGGATCAAGAACAGCAACAACAGGCGCGGCCTGCCGCGCATGCGGCGGTCGAGCAGCGACGAGGTGGATCGCACGGCGATAGTCATAAAAGTAGCATAGCCATTCAGCCCGCGCGAGTTGTCACGCAATTGTCAACCAACGCGGAGCCAAAGAGGACAGGCCGCTGTGTTATGAAGCCCATTTCAGGGAGATCTTCTTCCCAGAATGAGCACAGTCGCGGAGATACAGATTGATCAGATTTTGATAAGGCACACCGGTTTCCCGCGCCAAGCCCTTGAAGTACTCGATGACGTCTGTGCCCAAGCGCATTGTGACTTGTTTGCGGAAGTGCTTGGCGTAAGGATTGCGAATCGAATCGGTAAAATCGTATTCTTTTCTCATAGGTAGCTCCCGTACTGTTTGCGTTCGTTTGGTGTGGCTCTGCGCGCCGAGATAATCCGAACAACTTCGTCATGCTCGCGATACGCATGGCATACTATCAGCAAGCGCAGCCTGGCGCTGAATCCGAGGAGAATAAAACGGTCCTCCTCACGCGAGTGGTCAGGGTCATGCTTCACCCGGGCATTTTCATCGGCAAAGACCGTGGCGGCTTCTTCAAACGACACGGCGTGCTTGCGCTGGTTCTCCACCGCCTTCGCCATGTCCCATGCAAACCGCATTGCGTTCATAATTATATTGTATTGTTTTTAGCATTACAATGCAAGCAACGTCAGATAAGGTCGTGCCTGAATCGATGTTGTTCTTCCAAGGGCCACCGGCCCGTTTTCATCCCAGCCTGGGGCAACGCCCCAGGTAAGGATTGGCCATAGCACACATAAGGGCTGAAAGCCCGTTTTATTGATGTGGTATGTTAAATAAGGCGGGCTTTCAGCCCTTTGTTTTTATTGGCTTTGGATTCCTGGGGCGATGCCCCAGGCTGGGATAAAATGCGCCGTTGGCGCTCCCATGCGACTCCTCGTTATTGGAGAATTCATCGGGCGGTGCCCCAGGCTGGGATAAAACACGCCGTGGCGCTCCAATGCGACTTTGAATTGACATGGTTCTTGAAGTATCAGGGATGTGTGCTGGACACTTTCCCGGCGCGCGGAGTCTGGAACAACCGCCGCGACAGCACGCGATAGGCCGGCTGGTATTCCTTGATAAACGCCGGCGTGTGATGCACGACCGGATAATTGTTGCTGCGCACAAACGCGGTGAAGGCCTGCACATCATCATGCGCCAACGGCACGCTGCCGTCTGCCACCGCGGCGACAACGTGCTGCCATGCTTGTGAAACTGCTGCCGGATCGGCGTGCGCGGCATGCACCGACTGCCACATGGCCTTTGCCACAGGTTCGAGCGCGCCGCCGCGCGCCTTCCACGCACGCAAGTTGAACCAAGCCCAGTCATCGGCTATGCCGATTGGCAGCCACAGCGTTTCATTGGTCGGCGTGATGTGTTGCCATTCATTGGTCAGTTCGTCTTGCAGTGCGGTGCCGGCTTGTGCAAGATGACCGGGGCCACCGATGCCTTGATACAACATTTTATAAACATCTTGCGCCGTGGCATGCGGAAAGCGTTCGAGAAATGCCGCCGCACGCTGAACCGGCGCGTGCGGCGTGATAATTACACTGGTCATGCCGGTGAAATATAGTTGGGCACAGCGTTGCACATCGGCCGGCGTCAAATATTGCACGGCTTGCGGCAGCACATCGGCATACCACGCGCCCAGGCCACGATATTCCGACACGGCCGCCTGTGCGGCCTGCGCCGCGGGCGATTGCTGCCGATTGGCCAGACTGACGGCCAGGGCGGTCTTCGCATCGTTGACGATTTGCGGCTCAAGCGGCAGACGACGCAGGTCGTCGATGGCCGCCGCCATTTTTTGACGCACCAGCGCGGCGTTGTCCGGCAGGCATTGCGCCAAGGCGAGCAGGCCGCCCGCGTGCGTGTCGCTGAGCACATCAGCATAGACAATGTACACCAGATCGGCATCGCCGCGCAAGACATCAAATAACTTGCCACTGAGCCCGCCCAAATAACTGTTGAGCAGCAGCAGGGCAGGATACATGGGCATGCCGGCCAGCGGCGCGGAGTAGCCCAGCATCACGGTGGCCTGCGCGCGCGGCGCGGCGATGAGAGTGGAGGTGTGGAGAGATGGAGGAATCAAGACATGGAGGGATGGAGGGATGGAGGAGTGGAGGAGTGGAGGAACAAACGCTGCTGGGCCAAACAGGGCCGTGCATTGTGCCAGCACGGCAGTTGGATTCACCGCACCCGCGATGGCAATGACGATATTCGACGGCTGCAGCAACGCGCGGTGAAACGCCGCCAACTCAGCCTGGGTGATGCGCGCCACCACGCCGCTCGTGCCACTCAGGGGCATGGCATAGGGAGTGCCGGCAAAGAAGGTTGCGCGGAAATCGAGCATGGCCTCGACTTGCCATTGATCGCGTGCGGTGCGGATCTCGGCCAATTGCACGCGCCGCTCGTTTTCGAGTTTGTTGGTGGGAAAGGTTGCGCGCAGAAGTGTGTCTGCCAGAACATCCAGCAGGGCGGGCAGATCCGCCGGCATGCATTCAAGGTCGCCGGCAATGCCGTCGCGGCGCGCATCATAGTGCAACGCGGCGCCGCGCGCCTCGATCGCTTGCGCCAAATCGTCGGCCGTACGCGTGGCGGTGCCTTTGGTCAGCATGCGTGCAAGCAGGGTTGACATACCATTGTTGGTCGGTGTTTCCACCAGAACACCGCCGGGGATATACACACTGGCAGCCACCAATTGCGCGGCCCGGCCGGGGCGCAAAACCACGCGCACGCCGTTTGCCAGGCGCGTGATGGTGTTGGTCTCATCCGCGGCGGCGTCCGCGGCGCGCACGCCGGCCTGCGCGGGAGCAAGTGCGCGCGGTCGCACGGCCACGGAAATCAGGGCGTTGGTCTGCAAATATACGCGCGCCACGGCCAGCACATCCGAAACAGTAAGTTGCATAAACTGCCGCGACATATCGCTGCCGAAATTTGGATCACCGGCGGCGACATCGCCGCCGCCCAGCAAGCCGGCGACGCCATTCACTGATTGCAGTGCGCGGGCATAGTCGAGTGCAAAGCCGCGCTGGATGCGGGCGACATCGGCAGGCGCGAAGGTCCTGTCGCGCGCCGCCATGCACTCCGCCACGATCGCCGCAACCGCCGCCGTTTCGCCGCCTGGCTCACAAGCATATTCGATAATAAACAATCCTTGTCCCAAAGATGGCGTCCAACTGAATGTGGCAACATCGGTGACGACGCGCTGCTCGTTTTGGACGCGATGCACCAGCGGCGCCAGCTCGCCTTGGCCCAGCAATTTGGCCAGCAGATCCAGCGCCTGCGCATCGGGATGCAAGCCGCTGACGGTCGGAAACGCGAGGCAGCCCTTAAACTCCTTCACATTGGCTTCCTTGACGGCCGTGCGCGGCGCCCGCACGGGCGGCTCGGCCGGTATGGCGCGCGGCCATTCACGCCCGGGCTTGATCCCACCAAACGTGCGTTCGAGCACCGGCTCGATCTCCGCACGCGTCAGCGGTCCGGCCACGACCACGGTCATGTTGTTTGCCACATAGCGCTCGCGGTAATAGCGTTGCACATCCGCGCGCGACAGCGACTCGAACGCGGCGCAATGGCCGGTAACCGGCACGCGTAAGGGGCTGACGTAATAGGCCGTCTGGGTCAGCAATTGCCACAGGACATCATCCGGATCTTCCTCGCCCATTTTGATTTCCTGGACGATCACGTGCTGTTCGCGCTGCACTTCATTGGAGGAAAAGGTGTAGCGATACAACTGGTCGGCGATGACATCGGCCATGACCGGCCATTGATTGGTCAAGGTGGTCATGTGAAAACAGGTTTGATCCTCGGACGTGTAGGCGTTGTGCGTGTCGCCCAAGCCGCGTGCCAGGGCCTTGATTTCCTGCTCACTGCGGCGTGTGCTGGCGCCGAAGACAATATGCTCGACGAAATGCGAGATGCCGCGGCCCAGAAAATCATCTTCCAGAGCCGCGCCGGTTTTCACAAATGCGTGGAGCGTCACCAACGGCGTGCCGCGCTGGGTGTGGACAATGACGCGCAGCCCGTTGCTGAGCGCAAACAGTTCGTAGGGCACCTGCGCAATGGTGCCGGCCGGCGCGCTGCCGGCGCAAGAAATCAAGAGAAGGAGAATAAAGGAAAAGAGGGGTTTCATCGGGTTCAGGGTTCAGGGTTCAGGGAAAATGATGAATGATGAATGTTCAGCAGAGGAAGAGCTGCAACGGCAAAATCCCCCAACCGCGCGGCGCGGCCACCCCCTTTTCTAAAGGGGGACGACAGATCCGCATCAGGGCGAGATCGCGCATTGGCGCGCCTTGTGCGCTGCTGGTCATGGTGCGCAGGTGGCGCGGGGTTTCGGGTGTATTTTTCGCAACGAAATAATTTTTAAAAGAGGCAGGGCGGCTTGTATATAAACCAGGTGCGATAGCTTGCTGTTCGACACTCAAATTTCTGCGTTGCCAACCTAACACCTTTAAACCTTAAACTTAAAACCGGTTTTCATGACCCGCCGCGTACGACTGGATTGCGCAGGCGGCCGATGTTTTCAATGTCGATTTCGACCACATCGCCGGGCTGCAGCGGGCCAACGCCGGCGGGCGTGCCGGTGGCGATGACATCCCCGGGTTCGAGCGTCATGACGTGCGAGACAAATTCGATGATTGCTGGAATACCGAAAATAAGCTGGGCGGTGCGCGACTGTTGGCGCAGTTCGCCGTTGACAAAACTGCGCACGGCCAGATCGGACGGCTCGAGCCCGGCCACGATCGCCGGGCCGATCGGGCAGAAGGTGTCGAAGGATTTGGCGCGCGTCCATTGGCCGTCGGCGCGCTGCAAGTCGCGCGCGGTGACGTCATTCAGGCAGGTGTAGCCAAACACGGATGCCAGCGCGGCAGCCGCCGGCACGCGCTGCGCGCGCGCGCCGATCACCACCGCCAGCTCGGCTTCGTAATCCACGCGCTGCGTCCAATAAGCAGGGTAGACAATCGGCTCATCCGGCCCGATCACGCTGGAGGGCGGCTTCATGAAGATCAGCGGGCAGGCCGGCAGGTCATGGCCGAATTCCTGGGCATGGTCACGATAGTTGACGCCCAGACAGATGATTTTCGAAGGTTGGCATGGCGCGCGCAACACTGCGCCGGCGGCCGGGATTTCTGCAATTTGACAGACATTGGCCTGCCATGGCGCGGCCGAAAGCAACTCGATGATTGCGCCATTATGCCGCCCGTAATGCATGACGCCATGCAATTCAACGCGGACAAAACGGCCAAGCGGGTTCATACCGGCACGTGCTTACGCAAACTGGGATAAGAAGCGCAGATCGTTTTCGTAAAAGAGGCGGATATCGTCAATGCCATATTTCAGCATGGCAATGCGCTCGACGCCCATGCCGAAGGCGAAACCGGTGACCGCGTCGGGATCATAGCCCACCGCGCGAAAGACATTGGGATGCACCATGCCGGCGCCGAGAATTTCGACCCAGCCAGTCTGCTTGCAGACACTGCAGCCACGGCCGCTGCAGACACTGCAGGTGATGTCCACTTCCGCGCTTGGCTCGGTGAAGGGAAAGTAGCCCGGGCGGAAGCGCAGTTTGACCTGCGGGCCGTAATAGGCGTGCGCAAAATCGAGCAAGGTGCCTTTCAATTGGGCAAAGCTGACCGCGCGGTCAACGTACAAGCCTTCGACCTGGTGAAAGATCGTGTAATGCGACGCGTCAATCCGCTCATTGCGATAGACGCGGCCGGGGGCGACGAAGCGCAGCGGCGGCGTGGTCTGCTGCATCACGCGGGCCTGCACCGGCGAGGTGTGCGTGCGCAGGATAAAGCGGCCGGCGCGCGCGTCCGCGGCCGGCGCGGCATTGATGAAAAACGTGTCCTGCACGTCGCGCGCGGGATGCGATGCCGGAATGTTCAATGCGTCGAAATTGTGCCACTCGTCCTCGACCTCCGGCCCTTCTTCTATGGCAAAGCCGAGGCGCTGAAAGATGTCGAGCATTTCGCGCAAGGTCTGGGCCAGCGGATGCGCGCCGCCTTGTGCGCGGGCGCGCCCGGGCAGGGTGACATCCACGGCATCTTGCGCGAGGGACTGGGCGTCGGCGGCATCCAAGAGCGTGGCGCGGCGCGTTTCAAGCGCGGCGGTAACGACGGCCTTGGCGTCATTGGCAACTTTGCCGAGGGCGGGTTTGTCGGCCGCGCTGAGGCCTTTCATGGCGCCCATGCACTGCGCCAGCGCGCCTTTGCGCCCGAGATACTGAGCATCCAGGGCCTCCAGCGCTTTCAAGGCGTCCGCAGCCGCAATCGCGGCGCAGGCCGCGTCTTGCAGCTCGGACAAGCGCGTGACAAGGGTGGTGAGCATGGCAGAATTTACAGGGTGTGATTTTTGATTTACGATTGTAGCAGCAGGCAATCTTAAATCAAACATTCAACATTGAATCCCGCCTGTGGCGGGACTCCAAGCAGCCCTGAACCTTGAACGTCATAGACCATGGTAGCACGACTACCTTGATTACTCCCGCCCCGTCAGGGCGGGAATGCAGGGGATGCGCCGATACCCAGGGCGTTGCCCTGGGATGGTATGCTCTGCCCCCTTGGGGCACCAATCGCATAGCCACATCACATCCACAACAGCATGTACCTCAGTATCTATCGACCTTGCAGCAATCACATTGCGCGCGATGTCGGATCCGAGTTACGCGCCTTTGGCCATTGCGCACAAGGTCTGGAAGGCGGCGGCGTCTTCGATCGCCAAGCCGGACAACATCTTGCGATCCAGCACGACATTGGCTTTTTTCAGGCCGCTGATGAAGGTGTTGTACGACATGCCGTTGTCTTTGGCGGCGATGCCGATGCGGGTGATCCACAGACCGCGCTGGGTGCGCTTGAATTGGCGGCGATGCCGGAAGGCATACGCCATGCCGCGATTCAAGGTTTCGGTTGCGGTCCGCAATAGATTTTTGCGCCCGCCGAAATTGCCCTTGGTCTGCTTGAATAAACGATTCTTACGCCGGCGTGACGCCGGACCATTGGTGGCTCTTGGCATAGGAAAACTCCTGGTGCTGGATTACGCCGCCGGGTGGCCAGAATTACCCGTACGGCACCATTTTTTTCATGTTTAAACTATCGGCCGGGCTGGCCAGGGCGCTGCCGCGCAGCTGCCGTTTGCGCTTGCGCGTCTTGCCGGTCGCCATGTGGCGCCGACTGGCCGTGGTGCGCAGCACCTTGCCGCCCTTGGTTATTTTGAACCGCTTGCTGACGGCCTTGCGTGTTTTTTGTTTTGGCATACCAACATCTCCCCTTTATTTAATGACCTTTGCTTTGACCGGCCCGAGCACCGCCGTAAAAATATTGCCGAACTGCTTGCCGGGCGTTTCGACCGCGCCGAATTCCTTGACTTCGCCAATGAAGCGGTTGACCAGCGCAACCCCCAGCTCGTGGTGCGCATTTTCGCGCCCGCGGAAGAAGCAGGTCAATTTCACCCGGTGGCCTTCCTTCAAAAAGCCGAGCGCATGCTCCTGCTTGGTCGCATAATCATGCTCGCTGATGCTGGGGCCAATCTTGACTTCCTTGGTCTTGACTTGGTGGCTGTGATGGCGGGCATCGCGCTCGCGCCTGGTCTGCTCAAACCGGAACTTGCCATAGTTCATAATTTTGCAGACGGGCGGCTGCGCGTTGGGCGCCACTTCCACCAGATCCAACTCACGCCGCGCGGCCTCTTCGAGCGCGCGCTCGACCGGCACAACCCCCAATTGCTTGTCCTCTGCAATCAGGCGCACTTCCTTGGTGTGATACTTGATCTGCTCGTTGATACGGATCTTGTCGACTTGATACTGAATGCGCGCGATGACGGTCTCCGGGTGTGGGATTACGCGGCGGGGTGCGGCGCCCAGGCACTCTGCCGGGCACGTGTGTCGCGCTCTGCGCACACCCGCGTGACAAATTCATCAAGCTCAACCGGCGGCACTTGCTGCCCGTTGGCCAGCCGGACCGCGACGCGGTTCTGGGCCATTTCCTTGTCGCCGACGACGACGGCATAGGGCACCTTGTCGAGCGTCGCCGCGCGAATCTTGGCGCCCATCGGCCGGTTGGTTTCATCCACATGGGCGCGCAGGTTGCGGGCCGTCAAGGCGGCGCAGACCTGCTGGGCATAGGCGATGTGGGCATCCTTGACCGGGATCACGCGGATTTGTTCCGGCGCGAGCCAGAGCGCAAAATGCCCGCCGCAGTTTTCGAGCAGCACAGCGAAGAAGCGCTCGATCGCACCCAGCAGCGCGCGGTGAATCATGTACGGCCGGTGCTCCTTGCCATCTTCGCCGATGAAGGTCATGTTGAACCGTTCCGGCAGGTTGAAGTCAAACTGGATCGTCGAGCACTGCCATTCGCGCTGCAGCACGTCGGCGATTTTAATGTCGATTTTCGGGCCGTAAAAGGCGCCGCCGCCCTCGTCCATGTCGTACGGCAGTTGTTCGGCCTGCACCACCTTGATCAAGGCTTGCTGGGCCGCTTCCCAGCGTTCCGGCTCGCCGACGCATTTGCCCTTCGGCTGGGTCGAGACATAAACATGGAACTGCTCGAAGCCGAAGGCGCGCAACATCTCGAGGCAGAAGCGCAGGACGCGCTGCAGCTCGGCTTCCATCTGGTCCGGCCGGCAAATGATGTGGGCGTCGTCCTGGGTGAAGCCGCGCACGCGCAGCAGGCCGTGCAGCGTGCCGCTGCGCTCGTAGCGGTAGACCGTGCCGAGCTCGGCCCAGCGCATCGGCAATTCACGGTAGGAACGCAAGGCGTTTTTATAAATCAAAATATGAAACGGGCAGTTCATCGGCTTGATGAAATACTCGTCCTCGTCCACTTCGACCGGCGCATACATGCTGTCGCGATAGAAATCGAGATGGCCGCTGGTCTCCCACAGCACGGCTTTGCCGATATGCGGCGAGTAGACCAGTTGGTAGCCGGCGCCATAATGCGCGGCGCGCCAGTAGCTTTCAATTTCGTTGCGGACAATGCCGCCTTTGGGATGCCACAGTGCCAGGCCGGGGCCGATTTCTTCGTGGAAACTGAACAGGTCGAGTTCCTGGCCAAGGCGGCGATGATCGCGCCGCTGGGCTTCCTCAATGCGCTCCAATGCCTGCTGCAGCATGGCCGCGTCGGGATAGGCGGTGCCGTAGATGCGTTGCAGCATCTGGCGTTTTTCATCGCCGCGCCAATACGCGCCGGCGACCGACAACAATTTGACGGCCTTGACCGCGCCCGTGCCGGGCAGATGCGGCCCGCAGCACAAGTCGAGAAACGGGCCGTGCTTGAAGATTGAGATGTGCGCGTCGGGAATGCCGTCAATCAGCTCGATTTTGTAGGGCGCGTTGTGCTGCTTGAAATATTCGAGCGCCTGGGTGCGCGGCCAGGATTCCTGCACCAGCGGCAGGTCTTGCGCGACAATCTCGCGCATGCGCGCCTCGATCTTGGCCAGGTCTTCCGGCGTGAACGGCTGCGGCACGTCGAAATCATAATAGAAGCCGGACGCGATGGCCGGGCCGATCGCCAGCTTGGCGTGCGGAAACAGCTCGGCCACGGCCTGCGCCATGATGTGGCTGGCCGTATGCCAAAAGCGTTCGCGATAGTTCTGATCGTCAAACATATTCATACAAGGCGGATAGTATAGCAAAAACGGTGAAAAACGTCAAAAGGGCTGCGCGGCGCGCTGAAAATGCGGCCATAAAGAAGCCGCAGATGACCCCGGCGGCGATATAATTAAACTCACCGTGGACGCTGCTATAGACCTCAGATCCGGCGGTTGGTATGTGTTGTTCACCCACAATGCAAGGTCGTGGGGGTCTCCGACGCATTCAGGTATCGGGCGCCCCACCGAGCTTGCCTCGGTGGACGCAGAGATTGGGAAAAACCGCCAGCGCGCCATTTAACTTAATCTTTTTCACCCACGACGCAAGGTCGTGGGGGTCTATGCATGGTGGCCGCGGGGCACACGACTGCTGCTGCGTTTTAGGTTGAAAGGTTTTAAGTTTTAGGTTACCGAGTGAATCAGGCGCGGCGCAGCGATTCTTTTCTGCACCGCGTTCGGGCTTGTTATGGCCACGCCACCTCTGTCGCCGTCCCATCCATCCATTCTTCCACCCTTCCATTTTTCCAATTCCCGCCGCTGCCTCTGCCGCTGCACCATTCCTCCATCCATCCACTATTCCATCCTTCCAGTTCCGACAGCCGTGACTGCGGGGCACGCCGCGGATGCTTTGCAGTCCAAGCCAGCAGCAACGGTACTGCGTTCGGCACCGGCGTCATGCCGTCTCATTTATAAATTATCGCGCCGCGCGACAATTTACTTTTGACAATGGCGCCAGTTCCTGTTATACTTTGCGCAGTAAAGAACCGGTTTCGGATGCACTGCCTTTAATAAAAAACGGGCTGCCGTTTTTTATAATGTTTGCAGCCAAAAGAGGCATATATGCGGCTGATGGCGATCATCATGATTTTTGTGGCGACCTCGGTGGCGTGGGTAATTCTGGCCTCGAGTGTCATGTGGCGCAGCGAAAACCTGGACAATTCATTGCGCCAGCGCGTCGAGCGCCTGTGGGGCACGGCGCAGCGGCAAGTCGCGCCGCGCGCGTATGCCAGCGAACTGCAGCAGACCAAGACGACCCGGGTTGATGACAAGGGCAAGCCCAGCACCACGCTGCAAGAGCATGTCGTCCAGCGTTCCGTGCCGTTCTCTGACAGTGACGTGGCCGTGGCGCTGAACCTGGATTACCGGCGCAAGGGCCTGCTGTGGTATTCCACGTATCGGGTGCAGTTTGACGGCACGTATCAGTTGCAGCCGGAGGTGTGTGGCACCAATGCGGTCATGTTTGTCTTTACGTTTCCGGCGGATGGCGCCGTGTATGACGCCTTTGCCTTGTATGTCGGCACGACCCTGGTGGAGAATGTCACGATTGCCCATGGCGCCATCGCGTGCCCGGTGGCGCTGAACACGCCCGCCGGCACGGCGGTGCGCGTCAAGTACGCCTCGCAGGGCATGGCCGAATGGTGGTATGATTTCGGCGAGGGGGTCAAGCAAGTCCGTGATTTCAAACTGACCATGCAGACCGATTTCGCCGCGGTGGACTTCCCTGAGAACAGCATTGCGCCCACCAGCAAAACGCCCACTGCCGCCGGCTGGCTGCTGACCTGGCAGTACCAGAATCTGCTGACCGGCGTGCGCATCGGCATGCGCTTGCCGGAGCGGCTCAATCCCGGGCCGTGGGTCGGCCGCGTCACGCTGGCCGCGCCGGTGGCACTGTTCTTCTTCCTGTTTCTCACGCTGATTTTCACTACCTTGCGCAAGATCCGCCTGCATCCGATGCACTATCTGTTTTTGAGCGCGTCGTTTTTTGTGTTTCACCTGCTGTTGGCCTATCTGGTGGATCATGTTTCGGTTCACACCGCGATGGCGATCAGCTCGGTGGTCTCGCTGTTTCTGGTGATTTCCTACATGCGGATTGTGGCGGGTGCGCGCTTTGCGCTGCTCGAAATCGGGTTGGCCCAGGTTGTCTATCTTGTGCTGTTTTCGTATTCGTTTTTCCTGCGTGGTTACACCGGTTTGGTCATCACCGTGATGGCCGTGGCAACCCTGGCGCTGGTCATGCAATTAACCGCCCGGCTGGATTGGTATGCTGTATTTCGTGGCAACCCCGATCGGCAATCTTGAGGACCTCTCGGCGCGCGCCCTGCGGGTGCTGCGCGAGGTCAATGCCATTGGCGCCGAAGACACGCGCCATACGCTCAAGTTGCTGACCCATTTTGCGATCCGCACGCCGCTCTTCAGCTTTCATCAGCACAACGAGCGGCAGCGCACGGAAGAAATCGTGCGGCGTCTGGGCACGGGCGAGCAACTGGCGATCGTGTCCGACGCGGGCATGCCGCTGATTTCGGATGCCGGCCAGGTGCTGGCTGCGCGGTTGCATGCCGAGCAATTGCCATACACCTGCATTCCCGGGCCATCCGCGGTGGAAACTGCGCTGGTGCTGAGCGGCTTCGCCACGGAGACCTATCAGTTTCTTGGCTTTGTCCCGCGGGAAAACAAACTGCGCACCGCGCTGTTTGCGCAGCTCGCCGGCGCGGGCCAGACCAGCATTTTGTTTGAAAGTCCGCAGCGGGTGTGCGCGTTTTTGCACGAAGCGGCGGCGCATCTGCCACAGCGCCCGTTCGCGGTCGTGCGCGAGATTAGCAAAGTGCATGAGGAAGCGCGGCGCGGTACGCCGGCGGAATTGCTGGCGCATTTCTCGGCACAGGAGCCGCGCGGCGAATGCGTGCTGGTGTGCGCGGCCGCGCCGGCAACGGACGCGGCGAACGACGGCGCGCGCATCGCCGATCCGGTGGCCGCCGTGCGCACAGTCGAGCAGCTCGGCAATGTCAGCCGCACCACGGCTGTGAAAATCGTCGCCGCGCTGACCGGCGTGGCGCGCAACCAATTGTACGCGGAGACCCTGCCCCATGACTGAAACCGGGATTGTGAAAAGTGTTGCGCAGGGCGTGGCCGTCGTGCAACTCAAGCGTTCGCAAAGCTGCCGCACCTGTGGCGCATGCAGTTGTGGCGGCACGCCGGACGAAATGGAATTGCGCGCAAGCGCGCCGGCGACGGTTCAAGTGGGTGACCGGGTCACCGTTGAACTTGACGAGCGCATGCGCACCAATGCGCAGGTATGGCTGCTGGCGGTGCCGTTGGCGGCATTTCTGGCGGGGGCGTTGATTGCGCGCCTGGCATTGCACACCCGCGAGCTGGTGGCGCTGGGTATCGGCATGGGCGCGCTGGCGGCCGCGTTTGGCGGCGTGTGGCTGGCGGATCGGCGCCTGGGCTGGAGCACGCAGCCAGTCGCGCGCATCCGCAGCACGCAGCCGGGCGAGCAGCAATAATCTTGTTTCCTTGTTGTGCATTTCCGGCTCCCCGCCGAGCTTGCCTTGGTGGAAGCAGAGATTGGAAAAGAGAGCGGCGTGTTTTTACTAAATTTCATTCACCCACGATCCCGTCAGCGGCGGGATCGTGGGTGTTTCTGCATGCAAAAATGTGGGAGCCGCCTCCGTGCGGCGATTCTGCTGCATCGGGGCACGGAAGCCCCTCCCACTCTCTATGTCAGGAGTTCTGAAGCCATCCGAAAGTAGGGCAGGCTACCCAGCCTGCCATCTCCCCATATAATTCATGGAATTGTGCCGGGTGCCCTGAAACCGCGCGGCGTGCTTAGCGCTCTGCGTCGCGCAGCCAGACGCGCATGCTGCCCGGCGCGCGATTGTCCCAGACGCAATAGGGCACCGCGGTGATCGTGACCGTCGCCGGCTTGGGTGGTGTCGCGCGGTACAGGTCGGCGCCGGTGGGCGGCGCGGCTTGGGCGCGGCCCGTGATGACGCAGACGCCGCCGAGCAATTTCGGCTTGTAGGTCACGGTCAGCGGCGCGCGGCGGGCCAGCGTGACTTGTTCGAGCACGACGCCGGGATTGTCCACGCTTTCGAGGCAGTAGACCAGCGGGCCGCGCTGCAACGCGACGCGCCCGGCCAGCTGGCGCGCGGCCGGATGCGCATAGACGCGCCGCACCGGCATGGCCAGTTCAAGGTCAATGGTGTCGCCGTTCCGCCATGCGCGCGTCAGGGCGATGTAGCCGCGCTGGGTGCGCAGATCGCGGCTCAGTTGGACATCCTCGCCACAGACGCGCACGGTCGCCTCGTCACACCATTCCGGCATGCGCAAGAAGACGGTGAAGCGCGTCGGCCGCTCGGGCTGCACGGTGAGATGAATTGCGCCATCCCACGGATATTTCGTGCGCTGGGCGATGGTGACGGGGGTCTTCTTGACGACCAAGGCCGCGCTGCTCTGCGCGTATAAATGGACATACACGCCGGCCGGGCTCACGCCGTAGACATAGTCGCCAATGCTGGCCAGCAAGCGCGCAATATTGGGCGGGCAGCAGGCGCAGCCGAACCAGCCTTTGCGGTGCGGCGTGAGGCCGTCCCAGGTTTCCTTGCTGTCGCGTTGGTGCGCCGGGCGCGGGTCATGCACGGCCAGCGGATTACTGTAGAAGAACAAGCTGCCGTCGAGTGACACGCCGCTGAGCGCGCCGTTGTACAAGGCGCGTTCGAGGATGTCGGCGTATTTGCTGTCGCCGGTCATGCTCAGCATGCGCTGATTGAAAAAGACGCTGGCGATCGCCGCACAGGTTTCGGCATAAGCGCTCTCGTCCGGCAAATCGTAATCATAGCTGAAGCCCTCGTTGTAGCCCCAGGTGCCGACGCCGCCGGTCACCAGCATGCGCTTGGTGTACATGCTGCGCCAGAGGCGTTCGCAGGCCGCGCGCATGGACGCGTCGTTGGTCTCCATGGCGACATCCGCCATGGCGGTCAGCATGTACAGGCAGCGCACGGCATGGCCGACCGCATCCTGCTGTTCGCGCACGGGCAGATGGGCCTGCAAATAGTCATAGGATTTGAAGTACCATTTTTTCGGGTCATCGCCGCGCTCGTGCGCTTCCTTGCCATAATAGTGCGGCGCGCGGCCGCGCTCGTCCAAAAAGTATTTTGCCAGATCCAAGTGGGATTTCTTGCCGGTGGCGCGGTATAATTTGACCAAGGCCAGCTCGATCTCCTGATGCCCGCAATAGCCGCGCTTCTGCCCGGGCTTGCGCCCGAATGTCTTGGCCAATAAATCGGCATAACGATCCATGGCGTCCAGAAAGGCGCGCTCGCCGGTGGCTTGATGGTACGCGACGGCGGCTTCGATCAGATGGCCGGCGCAGTACAGTTCATGATTGTCGCGCAAATTTTTGAAGCGCAGGTCCGGTTCGGCGAAGGCATAGTAGGAATTCAAGTAGCCATCCGGCTGTTGCGCTTTGACAATTCCGCGGATGGCCTCGTCCAGCAGGCGGCGCACGCGCCGGTCGGGCGTGGTCGCCACGAGATCCGCGGCCGCCTCGAGCAATTTGGCGACGTCCGAGTCCCAGAATCTATGCCGGGCGGTCTTGTCGTTGCGGCGCCAGGCGGGGTCGAACGCCTTGAGCCGGTTGGTGCGCCGGCAGTGCTCGAACTCGAGCGGAATCGTGACGTGTTGATTGACCGCCATGCGCGGGGCCCAGAACGGGTCGGTGAGGCGCACGTGGGTAAACGGGACCGGGGTCAGAGTTCGCATGCTAGTGTGAGTGGTAGGGGATTACTGCAACAGGCCGGTTTCTTTGCCGACCGTGACGAAAATGGCCAGGGCGGTGTCCAAGTCAGCCTGCGACAAAGCCTCGGAAATCTGGCAACGAATGCGGGCCGCGCCCTCGGGCACGACGGGAAAGCCAAAACCCGTGACGAACACGCCGTGCTGCAGCAGCAGATTGCTGATGCGAATGGCCGTCGCGGTTGCGCCGACGATAATCGGGATGATCGCACTGTCGCCCGGCAGCGGCTGGAAGCCCGCCTGGATCAGGCGCTCGCGGAAGTAGCGTGTCTTCTCGTGCAGGCGCGTGACGCGTGCGGGCTCGCGTTCGAGCACGCGCACGGCTTCAAGGGCCGAGGCTGCGACCGTCGGTGGCAAGGCATTGGAGAACAGTTGCGGCCGGGCTTTCTGCACGCACATCTCGATGATTTCCTTGCGTGCCGCGACAAAGCCGCCGGCGGCGCCGCCGAGTGCCTTGCCGAGCGTGCTGGTGATAATGTCCACCTCGCCCAGCATCTTGAAATGCTCGCAGGTGCCGCGGCCGGTGGCGCCCAGCACGCCGGTGGCATGACTGTCGTCCACCATGACCAGCGCCTCATATTTGCGCGCCAAAGCAACAATTTCAGGCAAGTTGCAGACATCGCCTTCCATGCTGAACACGCCATCGGTGATGACCAGGCGCACCGCCGCGTCCTGCTGTTCCTGCAGGCGCGCCTCGAGGCCGGCCATGTCGCCGTGCTGGTAGACGCATTTGCGCGTGGTCTTGGCGATCAGGCGGCAGCCGTCAATGATGCTGGCGTGATTCAAGGCGTCCGAAATGACCGCGCCGTTGTCGCCGACGACGGTGGGGATCACGCCTTCGTTGGCGTTCCAGCAGGAGACAAACGTCAGGGCCGCGTCCAGATGCAGAAACTTGGCCAAGGCTTGCTCAAGCTCGCGATGGACAGCGAACGTGCCGCAGATGAAGCGCACCGAGGCCGTGCCGGCACCATACTGTTGCAGGGCGTGCTGCCCGGCGGCAATCACCGCGGGATGATTCGCCAAGCCGAGATAATTGTTGGACGAGAGCACCAGCACGCGCCCGTGGCCTTCCATGGCGACATGCGCGTCCATCGGGCTGGTCAGATAGCGCAGTTCCTTGTAGGTGCCGGCATTGCGCAGGGCGTCGAGCTGCTGCGCAAGCTGCGCAAAATAAAGGGCGCGGGTCATGACGTGCAGGGGCCTATGAGTAAAATGGGTTAATCGTCGCAGTAATTTTCGCAGCTATTGTAGCGTAACGCGCCGGCGGCGTCAACTGCAAAAACGATGAACGATGAACGATGAACGATGAACGATGAACGATGAACGATGAACGATGAACGATGAACGATGAACGATGAACGATGAACGATGAACGATGAACGATGAACGATGAACGAAGATCCCGCCGTTGGCGCATGCGCGTCAACTTAAGCGGCTGGAAGCCGCTTCTACGACAGATGTGCTTGAAATTCCGCTATAAGAACGGGAGCCGCATTCCCCATTCCCTTACGGCGATTCTGCCACAGTAGCCGCCGGCGTAGAGCGCGCAGACAGGTAGGGCGGTCAGGCCCGTGACCGTCGCGGTCGTCGTTGCGTCATTGTAGCACCGGCGTGCGCGCGCATGCAGCAACGGCGGTCAGGGCCTGACCGCCCTACCTCACCCTCCGGCCACGCCCACGCAGGACCCACAACAGATTTGGCTACGTCAGGTTCGCATTATCCCCTAGCAGAAGTTTACAAGTTATGAGGGACTAAACTACGCAAGCGCCTGTACATCAACAACTTGCGTGTCCAAAAGTGTAGTACCTAACTATTACTGTTGTTTTAGTAGTATAATAGTCTTTTATATATTTACATTATAGAAGATTTATGTTATACTAGTAGTACATAACAATATGGATCCCGATA
>Ga0247841_10002711_pt1 | contig 34556 bp, 10 predicted proteins | sample LaCruzMarch2015__2_FD_192410 | JGI IMG/M metagenome (GOLD analysis project Ga0247841, IMG submission 192410) | Freshwater microbial communities from meromictic Lake La Cruz, Castile-La Mancha, Spain - LaCruzMarch2015_18m | ecosystem: Environmental > Aquatic > Freshwater > Lake | place: Spain...
GCATGAGTACGAAACCCGATATCATATTGACCTGCCAGGGTATCATGAGCGACCCCAAAAGGATAAGGAATATCTTGTCCCTGCCCCAGAATCTGTGTTTGGCGAAGGCATAGCCCGCCAGCGAGCATAAGAATATGTTAGCTATAGTAACGGTGGCCGAGACGTATATGGAGTTCCAGACGTACCTTAATATCGGAATAAGCTGGAAGAGGTCCTGGTAGGGTGAAATCGTCGGATGCTTCACTAGAAGAGAGGGCGGGTACGACTGTATCTCGCCGACAGGCTTTATGCTGGTTACGAACATCCAAATATACGGAATCATTACAGATATCGCACCGAGAAAGAGGAATGCATATATCACACTCTTTATCATGACATCCTGGGACCTTTTGCTATTCGAGATCTCCATATCGTTTCCTATTATATCAAAAACGGCCTGAAGAAGCAATCTCAGCTAAGGCCGGTATTACCTTCTCGATACCTATCCGCACAATTTCTTCCGCCCTGCCTTGCGAACCCGCAATGGCATAATTCCTGAACTCCGGCGCATTACCGGACGGCCTCAAGTGCGATATCTCGCCATTATCAAAAAGTATCCTTATGCCGTCCGTATAATTTATATTGGAGACCTTTCCAAAACCATCGCCTTTCAAAAATACCTTCTCTATTCTTTCTTTAATTCTTCCCAACTCATCCGCATCATTTAAATTTTTAGGGGTTAAATAGCCGATTATGGCCCTGCTTATTTCGACAGGAAAATCTTTTTTCCGGTCTGCGTACGTGAATCTCGAGGGGAGTGTCTTTAAAAATTGCGGGACATTCTTCCCGCTTTTTACGATCAAATGTATGACGCTTACCAGCGGCAGTACTGCATCTCTGGTAGGTAAAGCCTTCAGAGTTTTACCGCCTATGGTAAGATCGGTCCCTGTTAAAAAACCGCCGTTCGATTCCCATGAAACCACATTCCACCGGCCTGAATGGCTGGCTATAGAATCATTCATTGCGGCAATGACAAAAGGAGAGCCTATCCTGGTCTCTGTCAATTCTATACCTTTGTCTTTACAGACCTTTGATATAGAATCATTTGCACTGACAGGAACACACACGGCATCTACCTTTATATTTAGATTTTGCAAACCCAACACAGCCAGTAAGCCTAAAATATCACCGGTTATATATTTTACAGAACCCTTTGGCTTGTCTCCTTCATATTCCCTATAAACCAGAAGCGGCCTATCCGAATCACCGTCTGATGTTATCCCGATATCGAGATCATTATCTAAGAGGACCCTCTTAAAGATATCTAAAGTCTTATCTGAAACACTTTCAGTATCGACCGGAACGAATTCGTCGCTCCTTAAGGGTTCGCCGCCTACCTTAATATCAGGGGCAAAGACTTCTGCGCCTAAGCTTTCGAAGATCTCTTTTACGATATCCCTGCCTACAGCAGAATGCTGGTATAAAAATATCTTTGTGGCTTTCGGGAAAAACTTATCCCCGAATACGCCTCTATATCTTTCTACATACAGCTTAATGGCCCTGCCTGCATGATCTTCGGCCTTTAAGAGTTTGCCAAACTTGGCCTCAGCCGCTTTCTTAAAAGTCCCCATTTTATCAAAAACCGATTCCTTGAAAGCGATAGAACAAACTTTCGCCCTCTCTTTTCTTACATTTTCCAGGATACCCGGTTCATCAGATTTTAATACCTCTCCCGAACGCTTTGTGAACTTTATACCGTTCCTGTCAGCCGGTATGTGACTGCCTGTGACCATTATACTGGCGATATCACTAGACATTGCGTAATATGCTAAAGCGGGGCTTGGAAGAAGTCCTTCGTCGTCTACCATACCGCCCATGTCAGCAACAGCGGCCGAGACAGCTCTTTTTATTTTATGCGTACTGGGTCTTCTGTCTCCGCCTATTGCTATGATGTCGCCTTTATTAAATTCTCCGGATTCTTGGAGATATGCAATAAAGCCCCTCGCATTGATATAGCATTCCATATCGGTCATGTTTTCGACCGTATCTCTTAACCCGCTTGTGCCAAACTTCAATTCTCTCATAATATCTCTCGGCGAAAATTAGGGACAGATACCTTTCGGTGTCTGCCCCTAATGTTATGCTCCATTTTAGCCTGTTGCTTAAACCGTGCCTCTGCGGTCTTCCAGGCTATCGCGGATCTCTTCGGATCTTTGTTTTGTCAACTGTATGCGTAAAACAAAGATGATAGCCAATATCAAACCTATGACAGGCAGAGATGCAAGGCTTGCGCGGATCCAGTATATCGTCTGAGGCGCCTGTACGTTGACTTTCCAGGTAAAGCCTGACCATGTCAAAATAAGGCCGGAAAAATAGTACCCCAGCGAGTTTCCAAGTTTAAGTATATATGAACCGCAGGCGGTAAAAGAGCCTTCTCTTCTTCTACCTGTATTCAGTTCATCGTAGTCCATGATGTCGGCGCCGATGGCGCTATGCAGCATCCAGAGGCTAGCCGCAGCCATTCCCATCAAAGCCGATGCTACAGTCTGCAGCCACTTGATCGCCGGCGTATATAGGAACCACGAACCGCCGTAACCTATTATACCTATGAGGCAGGCTACCACTGCCGCTTCACGCTTGCCGATACGATCGGCCAGCAGCTTGTGCAGCGGAACGCCTATAAGCCCGCCCACCATAAAAGCCACGCCCATCCAGAATTGCCAGTTATCTCCCATGATCCTGTTGCCGCCGGCTACATAAAATACCGTGGCGTAGTAACCGAGCGAGCCGACCATGCTTGTACCCATAGTAAAAGCGCCGCCCATGACCATCAACTGACGGAACGGCTTGCACTTAAGGGTTTCACCCAGGGAGCTAAGGATAGATACCTTCTCTTTAACCTTCACGACCACTGTGTGATAGTAACGTTCTTTGACCCTTAAGAAGATGATTATGGCAAATACGGCCATCACAATGCCCAATATTGCCGTGTAGACCTGCATTCCCCTAAGGGTATTTTTTTGCGCTGTCCCCGGAATAAGAAACCAGGCGAGGTTCGTAAACCGCAGAGCATAAAAATTACCCAACTCTGACACCTTTTGCGTCATGCTGCGATAGGACATGATGGAGGTGCGCTCGTGATAATCAGGCGACATTTCCGCGCCAAGGCTATAATAAGGCACGGTGAAAGCGCTGACTATGGGGTAATAAAGCATGGTGGAAACGATCATGTACCAAAACACTACGGATATACCGAGGAATTTCATATCACCCCAGGACGGTGACACTAAAAAGAGAATCGGCAGACATAGCCCGGCCAAAATACCGGCTATAAGAATAAAAGGACGCCGGCGGCCCCACCTGGTACGCAGATTATCGGACAACCACCCGACAATGGGGTCAATAAGGGCATCCCAGATACGGATCAACGTAAGCGCTAAACCTACCAGCCACGGTTCAACACCGAGATACATATTAAAAACCGCAAAAGCAACGGACGGATAGAGCCAAAGGCCCCACATATCAACTGCTGTACCGAGGCTATAAGCTACTTTGGTGAGCCTCGGAACACGATCTCGCGGAGCTCTCCTTCTATCGCCTTTTCTTCTATCGTCAGCTGAAGGTTCAGGCACGCAAGGTATGGGTACTTCTGCCATTTGTGTTATCTCCTCTTTTAATCCTGAGATTACCTGTTATAACATGCATCAATAAGACGATCTACGCTTGTGGTAGCCACGCATTGAACCGTATCGGCGCCGCCATAATAAATCTTAATCTCGCCGTTATCCTCCACCACAGCACCGCAGGTGAATACAACGCTGGGGGTCTGACCCACGAGCTCATATTGCTCCTCGGGGATCAGGATCGCGTCCGCAGACATAGCTTTTACTTTTGCCGGATTCTTCAGATCCAGGAGACAGACACCTAGTTGATAAACAAAATGCGCCTTGCATTGTGTGCGCACTCCGTGAAAAATGGTCAGCCAGCCCTCGGGTGTTTTAATCGGAACGGCTCCCGGTCCTATCTTTGTCCAGGCCCATCGGATCCCCTCCCAGTTCCTGAATACGCATGAACTTTTGCCCCAAAATACCAGGTCGGGAGAATAGGAGACCCAGATATCTCCGGTATCGGCTCCGGTATTGGGACGGTCGAGACGCGCGTACAATCCGTTGATCTTCTCCGGGAAGAGCACGCCGTTACGATTATCCGTTTCGGAGATGAAGCCTTCCCACTGGAATTTCTTAAAATCTTTTGTCTTGACCAGGCTTAACCGGCAAGTATGGCCGCTGTGCGCAGCGTGGACCATATGATAAGTATCACCGATCTTTGTCACGCGCGGATCATAATACATGCCGTCGGAATACTTCTTAAACTCAGGATCATCGTGGGGCATATCCACCGGCTTTGAACGTGGCGTAAAATGATAGCCATCTTTACTTTCCGCGATCCAAAAACGGTCAACCAGGGCGGAGTTCTCAACCCGGCATATCATGATATAATTTCCGTTGTATTTCGCGATGCCGGAATTAAAAACATTTTTAATATTGGCTTCTACGGGAAAATCCTTGCCTGTTAAGATGGGATTGCCCTCGTAACGCTTGCATATAGGATACTTTTTTGATTTCATACCTCGTTTCCTCTCCTTATATATTTTAGTCTGACATGCGAACAATTGCGCAGTATAACACCTTCGGAACTACCTGTCAATAAGTGGTTTTAACCCCTTGGCTTACTAATATTCAATCTTCGTTTTTATGAATTTTATATTGATTAGCGTTATTATGAACACCACCGCAAACACAATATAGGCCAATGCCGAGGCATACCCCATCTGGAATTTCCTGAAGCCCATATCGTACAGATATGCTACAACTGTCAGCGCAGAATCGAGCACGCCGCCGATGCCGAATTCGGATTCCGTCATTATGTATATACTTTCGAAGACCTGGAAAGAGGCTATGAAGGCCATCACAACTACAAATACCATCGTGGGTTTCAGGAGAGGCAGCATTATGTGCCGGAACTTTTCCCATGCATTCGCACCGTCTATGTCGGCCGCTTCGTACACAGTCGTGGGTATCGTCTGCAGACCAGCGAGGAAAAATATCATATTGTAGCCTATCCCTGCCCATATGGACATTATCATGATGGCCGGCAGCGTCCATGTGGGGCTCATGAGCCAGTCGATAGGTTTGAAGCCCATCGACATGAGGAAGTGATTTATAAGGCCGTACTTCCCGCCGGCGAACATCCATTTCCATATAACGGATAGCGCTATGACGGAGGTGACGGTCGGAATGAAATATATTATCCTGAAGAAGTTCTTGAAGCGTATCTTCTGATCAACGGCTATCGCCAGAAGAAGCGACAGCGCGACGCTCGGGGGTATCACAAAGACCGTATAGAATACCGTATTACATACCGCTTTCCGGAACCTCTGGTCATGCATGAATATATTTTTGTAATTATCCAACCCGACCCACTTAGGGGCGTGTATGCCGTTATATTCGGTGAACGACCAGTAGAAGGACGCTATCAAGGGCCCGAGCACAAAAACGACGAAGAGAATAACGGCCGGAGCTATGAATAGGAACGACCACTTCTGCTCTTTAATCTGTCGTAAAAAGCCCTTCTCATGCATACATATCGTATTTCTTCATATACCTTCGTATCATTTCAAAAGCCTTCGGCACGTACGCCGTTTCCTCTTCCTTGCCTTCGTATTCTACATTGAAGAAACCGCGATAGTTGCAATTTTTCAGCATCTTAAATATCTTGTCGTAATCGAACTCAAGTTCCCTGCAATCGGGGGAAAGCTTGTGGATCTTAGCGTGCATATGGGTCGTGTAAGGCATAGACTTTTCGAGCGCCGCGTACGGATCGCTGTCGTGATAGTTCCCGGTGTCGAGATTCAGTTTCACCCACGGTGAATTCACATCCTTCAATAATTTGAGCGTCTCTACCGACGTCGGCAGGTACCCGCCGCCGTTGTGAGATTCGATGGCAAGCGTTACGCCCTTCTTAGCGGCGTACGCTGCGCATTCCTTTATGCTTTTGACAACCTTGGGCCAGAGCTCGGCATGTTTCTCTTTTGGGGCCCAACCGGCAAATATGCGGAGGTTGGGAGAGCCCAGAAGATATGCCGTGTCCGTCCAGCTGTTTATCTTGGATACTTCGGCTAACTCGTCAGCCGCTTTCTCCTTGCCGAAGCTGTTACCCGGCGAAACCGCCGATATCGTTATGCAGAGATCCGTCGCAAGCTTCTTTATCTTAAGCAGATAATCAGGGTCCTGACTCTTCAAGTGTACGTCTATTATATCGACCCCGCCTACCTTGAGATCGTCGGCACACACATGGAGAAGTTTCTCCATGTCCATCTTACCTGATGCGAAGGTTCTGTTATATGACCAGGTGCAGAGTCCTAATTTCATTTTACCTTCACCCACTTTCCTTTCGCATTCGATTCGTATGCGGCGTTTATAACGGCCATGGTAGCTCTGCCCTCTTCGCCTGAGACGAATGGTTTCTTCTTCGCTATTACACAGTCGATAAAGTAGTGCACGGCGTTCTCCCAGCCTGAAGCTGCGGACTCAAGCTCCGGATATATCTCCTCGAGTATGCAGTTCGGATCCTCTCCCTGGCCGGTCTTGGCCAGGATGACCTTAACCGGTTTCTCTGTGCCTATTGAGGTTATCATCTTGCCCTTCGAGCCGTAAATGAAAGTCATGACCTCATAAGGTCTCGTCGTCCATGAACATTCGATCTCGCCTTTTGAGCCATCTTCGAATTTTAGCAATACGGTCGCATTATCGTCGACCTTCACGTCCTTTTCGATCGTACGGATCGTGGCAAATACCTCGGTCACCTTCTTGCCGGCAAACCATCTAATGAGGTCGGTTATATGTACACCTATGTCTATCATGGCGCCGCCGCCGGACTTCGCTTTGTCGTAGAACCAATGGGCTTTACCTTCGGACCAGTATTCAGGACCGGCATGGCCTATTCTGCCGCGAATATTGTGGATATTACCGAGTACGCCGGAATCGAGTATCTTTTTCGCGGCCTGGTGAACGGGATCGAACCTTTGCGTTTGTTCGACCATTAGGTATACGCCGCATCGAGCGGCGGCCTTTGCCATTTTGTCGGCAGATTTAGCAAATATCGCTATCGGCTTCTCCACGAGCACATGTTTCTTATGTTTACAGGCCGCTACGGCCATCTCCTCATGAAGATAATTCGGCGTATCTATAAATACGACATCGACATCTTTGCGCTTTATGCACTTTTTCCAGTTCTTCTCTATCTCTACGCCGGAAAGTGAAAACTTATCTTTAAGGGCCTTCGCTTTGGCCTCATCTATATCGCATAGAACTTTTACTTCAACCTTATCCTTGTAATTGACCAGGTTCGGCAAGCTCGCTCTTTCGGCGATCTTCCCGCATCCTATTACCGCAACTCTTACTGCCATTTTAAGTGTTCCTCCTTTTTATAAATACACTTTCGCGCCCCTGCGCGATGACTCATAAATCGCCCAGACCAGTTTCTGCGTCTTCAATGCATCTTCACCGGTTATCGCCGGCTTCCTCCCGGAGCGCAAGGAATCGTAGAAATCCTTTATCTGATTGTGGTGACAATAACCCCAATAGTCCCTTACGCCGTCGCCATAATCTATGTACTCGCTTTTTTTCGGCGCGGCTTTCTCGACTTTACCCTTAAAATAGCATATCTTGGCCGAATCCTTGACTATATTGACACGCGCCTTCTCGCAGTCGATCTCTATCTCCGGATCATCATCGTAGGAGTAATAGTTCATAAGGTAAAAGCACGCGTAGAATCCGTTCTTAAACTTTATCACGCCCTCGGCCGAATCCTCCACGTTTATGAAGGAATGGAAACGGTTGGCGACATTGGACTCGACATACTCTATAGGGCTAGGGGATAGCCACCTTAGTATATCCAGGTAATGTATCGCCTGGTCTATGACTACGCCGCCGCCCTCTTTATCTTTTCGCCCCTTCCAATTGCTCTTCCTATAGTAGCTGTCGGGCTTACAGTAGGAAAGGACGAGTTTAGCCGATTTAAGCTTGCCCAGCGAGCCATCGGATACCCTCTTCTTGACAAGGACGGAGCTGGGGTTGAACCTATTCTGAGATATTACGCCAAAGGTTATGCCGGCCTTCTTTGCCGCGATGACCTCTCTTTTAGCGTCGGAGGGATTTAGCGCCATCGGTTTTTCGGTCAAAACGTTTATTCCGCGCCTCGCGGCTTCAATAACCATCGGCGCATGGAGATAATGCGGAGTGCATATATGGACAACATCCAGGCTTTCGGAGGAGAACATCTCTTTATAGTCGGAGTAGGAGTTACAACCGTAGCGGCGGGCCTTATCTGCTGCGCGGGACTGCCGTATATCGCAGACTGCGGCAATTCTCACACCTTTTATACGTTTTAAGGACTCCGCATGCATGGGGAATATCGTACCGCAGCCGATTATACCTGTATTCAGGGTAGACATAAGAGAATTTAGGTTATCACAAGGACATTATACCGTCAATGGTAAAAAATGTTATGCTTTATAGAGGAATTCGAGAAGCCTGTTATTCAGGCGTTTGAGCTCGGCGCCGTCTTTTGCCGTACTGGGTTCGAGATTGAATATTATAAATTCGGCGAGGGCCTGCGGATCCTGTATATATTTCAGGATATCGCTCTCTTTTCCGGCAAATGGTTTACCGGTCAGTATCCCGTATAATCTTGCAAGGGCCGGCGCATCGCTGCGCTCAAGGGCCCTCAAAGCCGCCATAATACCTTCTATCTGCCTAAAGCCATAGGCCCCTCCGTCATTACCGGTAAAGACCAGCGCCTTCACGCCTTTAGGCAGAAACACAAGATCTTCCTTATGCTGAATGGCAGCGAGAACTATATTTTGGGGCTTTCCGCTAAGTTCATCCACCGTATCCTTTATATCTTTACGCGTTGCTATCCTTATCCTCTCCCGCAGCTTTTGATTTTCAGTATAGCGCGCGAGTTTCTCCATATGGGCGCGCATGGTTACAGGGATAAGTTCTTCGGCTATCACGTGATAAAGGATCTTTTCGTTCTCTATGCGCGGCAGGAGATCCATATTCATATCGTGAATTGTGCTCATACGGCGTTCTGTTTCAATCAAAGATATGTCGGTCTTCGCCCCAACAATAGCGGCTTCATCTATTACCCAGCTGACATTGGGGTGCATCTGAAGCATCGAGGAAGGCACAGCTTCGGTTACATCACCATACATAGCCCTGGCCAATATAGCGGCTCTTCCCGGCCTATTGACGAATTGAAATATCTTTCCGGATTTGAATATATCGGCCATGCCCATAGTATAAGCAAACCATGCCGACGGATCACCGCCATCCTCAACATCCGCAAGAGCCGGGTGATTTTCCTTATTGACATCCCTGGTGCTTTTATCAAGAGGAACCTCCTGCATCGTGGAATCGAAAGACGAGTACTTCGGCGGCTCATTGAACGCAAGGTGTCCATCCGGCCCTATACCAACGATCGTTATGTCTTGTGTTCCCATATCGGCAAGATATCTTCTGAAGCCTTCCTCCTTGCCGTGCTGCCGCACATAATCGCATATATAATGTATATTTGCGGGCGGTATTGGGACCTTGGAAAAAATGTTTTTATCCAGATAATATGCAAATGAGGGCTTGTGGGTTATGTCCAGTTTTTTATACCCATCGAGATGATAGGCCTGGATACGGCCCCAATCTATACCGGGAGAGCGGGAAAGTTCATCCAGAAAAACCTCCATCGTATTTCCGGTAGCAAAGACCATGGTGACGTCTTTACCGGGGCGTTCGCGCTGAAGTCTTCGTATCTCGTCCGCAACTTTCAAGGCGGCCGTTCCGGCAAAATCGGAAGCGCTTGTTATCGTTATATCTTTGGGCCTTCTGTTATATATGTCTGAAACGAGTTTGTTTATGCGCTCACGCAGGGCCGGTATCTTATCTTCGGGTATCGTAGGATGGTCGAGCTCCGGTATCAATAGTAACTCATCGAACTCTGGGGGCGAAAGGTTCCGTATCTGACTGCGGAGCCTGGAAGTATGCGGAGATGTCCCGTCTATAAGGATACCGAGCGCCCGGAGCATCTCGACCTCTTTGCGCACCACACCTAAAGAATATACGGTATACGGGGTCTTTAGCCTTTTCTGACGGAGATCATGTTCCGTGGAAATATCGCTCTTAAGCCTGAGATCAGAATTAAATATCGTATCAAGGCAATCTCTGATTGTACCTTTACTTACACGCGAAACCTCTCCCTGATCCGGGGCAGCATCTCTTTTCGCTATGACTGAGCTCCATTGACGCAGATATTCGGCGGATGTATTAGGCGCTTCTCCTATACGGCTCAACTGGCCCGAGGTTGCCTGATAATGTGATAGATAGACTGCCGGTTCCATATTAAGTTCTTTTGGCTTATCGAATAAGACGAGTTTCAACGCATCGATATATGACTGAGGATTCCCGTCCTTAGGGACGATTGTATTGCCCTCTCCAAGAACATCCGGATTTATGAGTATCCCCTGAGACTGCAACACCCCTTCCTTCCATGGCGGCGCCAACTCAAGACCAAAACATCCGGAGATATTGGCTTCCCAATAACCTGCCGCCTCTGTCTGCGGATCGGAATCCTGTATCTGTATATCGGTCGCGGCAAGGAGCGCATACTGGTCTTCTCTGTCAATGTTGCATAATAGTGTAAAACTACCTGGGTATTTATCGGGCTCGGCCTGTTTTTTTCTTTTAATGGTATCGGCCCGTATGGCAAATTCATCGATGAGATCGGCTCTGCCTGCTATGTTGGCTCCTATAACAACCTGGATTCCGAGTGAGACCATCTTCTCGATATTGCCCATAGATAATGCGCGTTCGGAGCTCGCCTTTTCCCAAACTACCCGGCCCGAATATGACACTACCGGCTGGTCGTCCCTAAGCCCTAACGATCTTTTTGCTGCGCGTTTCGTTTCCAGGATCTGCTCCGGCTTAGGATCATCTAAATCGGCATCCGGAAATAAGCCAATCATGATCTCGCGGAATTTATGCGCGGTTAATTCACGCACGTCTCCATTCGTTACGGATACCATAGTATCATTAAGATGGATCCACTCGCCCCAGTTGTCATGCAGATAGCTCAGTATGTCTTCCACGTGTTTTAGGCTCACGCCGGCAGACCAATCAGCTGTTCGTATACCGGCTGAAGTCTGATCGACAAGTTCGGTATTCCACTTGTCGGTCCCCAGGCCTTTCTCGCGGTGATGAAAATATTTCCATGCTTCACGCGGTATATTCATCCACTCAAGCGTTCTTTCCCCTGATACCTTATCTCTTACACACCTGTTAGGATACGTATGAGTAGTAAACCCGACCATTGCGCGGTTATTTCCCAGTACAGGATCGTTACTATAATAAAGCCTTCTGAAGAGAGGCGCGTACCCGAGCTGCCCGTCATTGAAATGAATGACCGGGGGATTGTATGCCGCGCCCTTAAGAGCGCGACTCTCTTCCTCTACCCGGCGGGTCAATTCCAGAGATGCCTTAGAAAAAAATACGGAAAATTCCTCAAGCGACACTATATTTCTCTCTTCGTCACCGCTGTAATGATAGAGCATCTCCGTATAGTACGGCGCTTCGGCCTCGTTCTGTCCCTCCCTGTAGCCCTTTATCAGATAACTTTCGATCCCGAATCTATTAATCACCCTGTAGCATACAGCTACAGCCGTAAATGCCCCCACAGGTACTTTGAATCGTCCTATTCCCTCTATCTCCTTTATATCTTCCGGATTGACGCCCAACAGACCGGCATAATCCGATGGCTCAACAATGCCGCTCTTTTTACCTTTCGTATGCACATAATAAGGCTCGATTGTCTTTAGCGGTGTTCCTTCATATTGCATTAATTTTTGAAAACCTATACTATGCGACTGCTCGACCCTGCCCAACCCGCCTCCGGGATTCCATATCTCAGATGCCACTATCCACACGGAACGCCCTTTTAACAATGATGCTTGTCTGGATATCCAGTCTTTAGGAATCTCCTTGCGGAGCATTAAAAGGATGGAATCAACTATCGGAAGCTCTCTCGTGGCTGCGTGTTTGGAATCGGTCAGTACCGTAACGAGTCTCTCTTTTTCCTCTTTACTAAGCAGCGCTACCGCTTTTAACAGCGGATATCGCGCTTCTACAGGATGGCGGCGCATGCTAACCGCTGCATTATTACATGCCGAAAGAAATTCGGCTATACCGTCCTCGCCCTGCCAGCTTATCTTAAGAGCGGACCGCAGTTTCGCCAATAGATACTTCCAGTCATCTTTAGCCGTAGCCTTCGGGATGTCGACTTGCTCGGATTTAAACCGCTGAACGGTCTTCCATTCGCGTATTATGCTGCCAAATTCATTTTTAGGATGTTTTTCCAATTCCTCAAGAACAAGCCATTCAGTATCTTCTTTTGACATTCCCCAGAAAAGCATCGCCGCGATACGCATGGCCTGGAAATGCACCGATGTATCGTGCTTTGCGGCATATTCACCGCCCCTGCCGAAAGCCGCATGGAATAATTCATGAAAAAGAGCCTCTAATCTATACTTGTATAGAGGACTTATAGGATCAAAGAAATCCGAACTTAGAGCTATTGAACCTGCTATACCGAAACCGAGATAATATTTTTCGGAGGAATCATATCTGGATTGAACCATACCGAGCTGGCGGCCATCCTTCCCGAATTCAAAGGCATCCAGGGTGTTAAGAAGTCTCGTCTTCATTTCATTCGGCGCGCCGGTGCTTATGACATCCTTAAGTTTCAGAAGCGCCTCTGCAAAGGTTTCCGATTCGCTCCATGGTGTTATCGCGACCTCCACCAGTTCCTTATCTGTGAACTCATGTCCGATAAGCGGCTCAGACTCTACTACAGGCTCGGCCTTAAAACGTATACCGAATGCCTCGGATGAGCCATGATCTTTAGGGAATATGCGCGCCTGGTGACGCATTCCGTCTTCGGGATCGTTATACCAAATAGTGATGGCGTTCCCATCAAGTCTAAGACTTTCAAATTCTATTGCATTAAATAATGCGGGAGTATTTCTGTACTGATCACGTATATCTTTTGGAATAGCTCCGACAGGCCTTCTCTTGACAAAGTGGCTGCGTCCTATGGAGTTAAATACGGAGGATATCTCTATCAGCAATATCTCTTTCTGGGCGGCTGTTTCATCCGGTGGGTTTGTCTGACTTAGGACCTGCGGGGCGAGAGTATCTTTTGAAAAAACATTAATATCTGCAAAGGCGGCAGATGATAAGGCCTGGCTTAAAATCAGGAGCCAGGCCAGCAGGCGAAACGATACTTTGCGCTGCTTTAGTGTCTTCATTACTCCAATTCTTATTATTTTTTACAGCGACTTCAGAGCGGCCTGCGCGGCAATATAAGCGTCTCTTGCAGCCGCCAGATCTACAGGCACTATTCTCGGCAGTATCCTAAATAAGCCATTCCGCAAATACTTCATTACATCATCGATACTGAAAGGCCTATTTTCCGGAGATACCGCCACTCTTTCAAGAGCAAAGCATATGAACCTTGCACCTTCTCTACTATATTCTCCTGTGACCTTATCCCTATAAACAACGCTGGCTATCGCTATGCGCATAGCAAGGTCTTGTAGGCCGGGAACCGGCATATATCGGCCTTTCCCATCGCGCATCTGCTCGACGTTCAATACAAAGTTAGGTATATTTTTTAGTGCGTCCTTAAGTTCAACCTTCACAAAAGCCTCTATGTTTTTATTTGAAGTGGTAGCAATCAATGTGCGAATCCTGCCGCTATTTGAATCTACTGCTTCCTGTATCTTCCTGCGTAGTTCGGAGCCGGTAGCGCGGATATTAATTACCCTTTCATTGGATGATTGATCTATCAGCTTCTGGGCTATTTGTACTGCGCCGCGTGCGTCCTCAACACTCGTATCGAACGCGTTTATAATGACGCCATCATCTACATCAAGGGCTTTTAACATCGTCTTGATATCCTTCGACTTAAGAGTTGCCTGCAGATATCTTATATGCCCCGTCTCTTTATTCTCGATGGCAGCTATCTCGGAGGCAGTCATCACGGCTTTCTGAGATACGGGTTTACCCGGATAAGTCTTAAGCACCTCGGCCTCGCCGTTAGATTTTATCTCTATGGGTGTTTTGTTAGCCGCGGGAACGAATATCGTGGAACCGGCCGGCAGTGTCTCTTCTTTTCCATCTATGATGACCGTAACCTCGCCTTTTACAACGGTAAGTTCATGGAATGAGTCTTTTACAGGCGTATCCTTTATAGAGGCAGGCGCAGCTGCACCTTCACCAGCCAGACTGATACGCTCTAAATTAAACGGCGGATTCCCCATCACCGGATAAGATCCGCTTATCAGACTCTCAACCGTAGTCCTGACAGGCTCACCATATTCAGGAGTTACGTCCAGGCTTCTCTCATTCACTATAAAATCTTCCGGTTTCGTCGACTCAAACTTAAGAGCGCGTGCGGCCATCAGTTTTAAAGCGTCTGGCTCATTTAATGGAGCAGTTTCTCCCGGATCCAATAATGCATCCAGCCCCTTGGTAAGGTCTTTTCTCATTACAGGCACGCCCAGATTTGCATTCCAAACTATAGGAGTCGGAAAGTCAAAAGGACTATATGTAGTGTTGGAAGTCTGCTGAGGTTCAAAATATAACATACCTCCCTTGCCATCGGAGATTATATACCAGGCTTCGTTCTTAGCTTCCGGATGCGTCGTTGGCGGATGTGTCTGGTGCGAACCTACTATCGAATGGATATAACCGACGGGCGAAATTATAACCTGCCCGGGTTTCAACTCCACTTCATTCATGTAGCTGACTATTTCCCTGCGAGTATCGGCTATAGAGCTGAAGATAGATGCATCAAAACCATCATCTGTCATGAATTCCGGCAATACCGGCAGCGTTCCAGCGCTCCAGCGGTTCGCAACCTCCTCTGCAACCCACTTCTCGTACGAATTCCTATATTCGTTAAACTTCCCCTCTGTATCTAAAACGCGAACTAACTCCCCGCGCAGACGCGTCATGGCATTACGTTCGTTTATTAAGAGGTTTACAAACTGCGCTTCTTTACCTTTTATTTTATCGTTGAACCCTATATGCACTATCTGCGGCTGGTTTTCATCCTTACCGAGTATCTTATTAAATACGGGTTTTGCCTTCATGCCGGGCCCAAGCATCCTTTTGGGATCTGCAGCTATCATTTCGGCAAGCGTAACGTCAGTGCCCGGAACTTTGGATAGGCCGTCCTTCTGCGTCGAGTTAAGCCAAATCTCCGCTATCTTTTCAGGTTCCCTGCCAAGCAGGCTGGATATTCCGGTACCGGCCCACGCGTACTTTTTAATTACCGGCGTATCCGTAGGCCTGGATATAACAGGCTGGGCCGCCTGGGCAAGCTTCGCGGCCTGCGCCGCGCGAGCGACATTCTGCGGCGTTGTAGAAACTGTCATAACGGTTGGTTTCATAGCTTCTCCGGAGAGTCCGGCACCGAATATACCATCATAAACTGCTCCGGACTGCTGCGACCTTATAGTATTATATAGTGAATACAGGTTCGTCCATTGCCTTGGATTAAATGTATCCGCCCATACCTTAAGATTGTCAACATTGTATCCGCTGGGCATAAGGAGAATAGTCGGAATACCGTTTATATCCATGGTCACAAAAGGCATAACCGTGACTTTATTTTTTATAGTATTCGCAGCATTTGCTATACCGGTAAACGTAACCGGACGTGACGTTATCTCTTTTAGCATCTTTTCCGCTAACGCAGAACTTATAGGAAGAGAGATGTCATTAAATTCCAAGCCGCCGAAGCTTACAATGGAATCCACTGTTCCGGGCGTAACAAATACGACAACGCCCGGCTGAAGCAGCTGTTCTTTTACGCATACAAGGTTACCGGCGGCATCATACACACTTGAATACTGTATACCGGTACCCCTGGTAATAACCTTGACATCGAGCATAGGCTCGTTCTTCGGCCCAAGCTGCAGGTGCCCCGGCCCTGTAGACGTATATTGCAGGGAACCGGGTAATGTTGCATGCAAAAATTTTGTAGAGTGATATCCGCCCACATGCAGCATCGTGTACATGACTATAGCCGGCGCCTGTTCGTCAAACTTCGGCTGGTCGTAAACGGCTTCCTTCAGGACATTATCACCCAGCTTCTTTATGCCTTCCCATCCGCGCCACCACAGGCCTTCGTCTCCTTCAAATTTCGCAATACCTATATTGGCCGGATTAACGGTCCGATCCGCTGAACCGGCTTCTATATAACTCAATTGAGGGCCGGTCAACTTATTCTGGAACGGAGGAATCATCTTATTAGCATCGGCGGTAAATCTGATAAGATTTGCGCCCGGTACATTTTGCTCTATCAATGTTATGACATGAAGCGCATTACTAGCCATAACCTGCAGGCCTATTGAAGTTTCCGGGTCTGCCACGTTAAGAGCGCGGTCTGCCACACGCCTTAAGTACTCTTTTACGTCCTCTTTATTTGTTATCCTTGAATAGATATCTATATAACGGTTCACATCTGCCTCAAACTCCCCTAAAAGCGCATCTTCATTGAAATCATTGAAGAGCTGGTTAAATAAATTTTCGGCATTGATCGTAATGAACTCATGATCCTGTGATCCCGTACTGCTCGAACCGGAAGTTGCTGCGCTTTGTAACGGCGCAGTTGTCGAAGCAGCGGGCCAAGCTTCATATGCTGACGACGCAGCCCGAAGAGCTGCGGCACCGCTGTCACCCAACTCATCAAGTGCTACATAACCTGCCGCTATCTGTGCAGCGCTTATTGAGATAGTGCCTATGGAACCACCTAAAGGAATATTTTCTCGGGAAGCAACCGTTTTACCAGCCGCCTGCTGCGCCAGTATGATTGCAAGACCTATTTTAGCATCGAGCGCAGCTATTTCCGGCGCCCCTCTCTTTAATTGTTTTCTTTCAGCGGATAATCCTGCTACTGCCGCAAGATAATGCAATTGAACTGGATTTACAGGTGTACCGCGCAGAAGACTTTCCGCTTCGGCCTTTGCGTTGTTATAAACTTCGGCTCTATGGCCGGCTACACCTCTAGACTCCGGACTAAAATCTATACTTACGAGCGCAGATGCCACCGCAGTTCGACCAGGCGACCGTTTGGCGGCAACCTGCAGAACTGCCTGATCTGCCGGCGAAACTGATGCGGCCGATACTTTTTCGAACTTAAATACATTCTCCCACAATAACGGTTCCGAAGCAATTATAGAAGAAGGCATCATGTTAAATAGATGTAGAAAACTCACGCCATTCCATTCGAGCTCCATCATGACTTCGTCGCTCATGATAGGGAAAGGCTGGCCTATCTCAACCAGGCCCACCGACGCATCTTTATCAAAAGGCGCTTTCCATATCATTATAGGAACATTCCTGTCGATAGTCTTGCCTATATCCACAAAAGCGTTCTCTCCTGTGACCGAAACGTCGACTGTGATAACACCGTCTTCTTTCTCAACTATATGAACTTCGCGCTTTTCTTTCTGGTCATTCGGGTAGTAAGTTATAGTGCGCTCGATCACTTTCTTCTTAGCGGGATCCTTAAAATCATATTCCCTGGTGCTGTTCAGAGTCATATAATCCCGGGCGAATATTATGCTCTCCTCTTCCCTGTGCTGTCCGTTGTAGCCGAAGGTCATATTCCATGTCGGCATTTTGCCCAAATCTTTCCTGCCGAGCTTCTCCATGATCTCCGGGATAGACTTCGGGACGAACCTTCTGGTGCGTCTCATCTCATCAGCTTTGGCAACGGAATCCCTTATCATCGCCGGATATACCTTAAGCCTCAGCTCTATTAGCTCTTTGGTACGTTCGATCGTCGCGGCCTCTGCATATATCCTCCACTGCGGCTGGTTCCCGGAAGGACGCATATGAATAATCTCGCCGTTATCGAAATATATCCTTACTCCATCAAGATAATTAATTCTCGTGATCTTGTTGAGAGCAGGATCCTCTTTTTTAAAATATCCCTCTAGATTAGTCCTTATCTCCTGCATTATATCGGACAACGGTCTACCGTCTATTAACCTCTTGGTGGCGTCGCCGGCCTTGGTCACGCCGTCAAAAGTATCATAGGTAACTTCTTTGCCAAATGTGACTTCCGTTATCTTTTTATCGGGAGTAACGTCAAGAGGCGGCGTGAAATCCCTCATTATGGCCTGCCCCATGGGCGCGGTATATTTCGAGCACCATTCCTCCGCAAACGGAGTCTCTTTAGTGGATTGTTCCACCAGGCCTGACCATGAGAAGCTGGAGAGATCGCCTTTGAATCTGTCGGCTACAAGCTCTGATATCTTCTTACCCTCCTTCGTCGCCATGATGTGCGCGCATATGAGCGAGAATGTCGAGTCGCGCGTCGGGAGCGCTCCTATCTTGCGGCCGTCATTAAACTCAATATCTGTTCCTATGAGAAATCCGCCGTTACGCTCAAAACCTACAACTATCGCGTTAGGATCGGCAGCGACTATCTCCTCCATCTTCTTCACGACATACGGGGAGCCTATTTGTACTTTATCAACGATCGCACCCAACCCTTTCTCTCCCATACTTCTACGGAATTTCTCAATAACTTTTTCGTTAGCCGTTGCGGTCACTACTATATGCATCGGCTTCTTTAGGTCGGTGTTTTTTCTGATGTATTCGCAGGAGAGATAGCTTAGTTTATCGCCATAAATAAATTCTCCGTTTTCGTCAAAAATACCGGGCCTATCGCTGTCACCGTCCGTAGTGTCGAGTCCCTGGACATTTGCCGCATCAGCTTTTGCCATCTCTGAAATTGCCTGTCTTACCTCGGAAGCGCTTTTATAAGATGATTCCGCTTTTGGCAGATAACCTGTGACCTGGTTGAAGAGATCAAGTAGTTCCGGATCTGCAGCCAATTTTGTCCTCAGGACTGAGATAAACGATGCCGCGTCCATATTGGAAATATCTGCGGCGGATGTTTCTTTGGATATCTTCAGCAGGCCTTCCTTCAGCCATTTTGCAAGGCGCCGGGCTTCATTACCGACATTCGGTTTTACATCTTCGGTATCCACAGGCATGTCCCAGTCTTTTCTGAGCCCAATACCATAGACACGCCCGCCTACATTTCGCACTATGTCGGGAATAAGCTCCCTTCCGACAGCAGTATGTTTCCAGAAACCAGTAACCGATCCTTTTAAAGCATTATTTCCGAAAGCACCGATATAGCGTAATTTGTACATCTCCCTGGTTTCGTCGGGCGCTTTACCAAGCAGTTCCATTGCTTTTGCTATAAGTTCGAGCTGCTCCGGGTTAAGATCTTTCCTATATTCACCGGTCTTGTCATACATGCTCTTGTCATTCCCCAAGCGGTACTCTCTTTCTATCATCTCTCTTACATGGGCATTGATACGGCGCTCATGCTCTTTTAAGACTTCTCTATCACCCATAGTAGGCTTAAATCCGTTCCATTCTCCCGTTATCGGGTTATACGTATTGTGGCTCGCCGTATTCATAATGGTCTGCATATGATGAAGTATGCCCGCCAGAGTAACAGCTCCTGTGGGAACATTTCCATCATATATAACTTCCCTGTGAGATTTGAGAAGTCCAACGATAATAGACTTAAGCATAGCCCCATAAGACTTATACGGGTTATTGGTATTGGGCCTTAGGTCTCCCGCAAGCCGTACACTATCGCCTGGTTTGGCAGCATCCTTCTCAACCCAGAAGCTTGCAAGCCCCTGAGCTATGGAGTCATTGGCTATAGAGTGCAAAAATTCTATGACTGCCCTGATGCCACTCGTACCGAACGGGCCCATGGGGAAGTTATCTATATTATACTCATACGCTTCATTGCGCGTCATCTTATTTATGGTAAGGTGGACTATACCGGTCTCCGGCGACTGCCCGGCTTTTGGTAATGCTCCGGGATACTTCTTGAGCCTGAATGACTCATACTGTGACAGGTGTTCACTTACATTGAATAGTATCCTGTACACTCTCGGTGTGATCTTCGATGCGGGCACAATCCCTCTGGCAATTACGCTATTAACCGCAGCGCGGCGCTCAGATATCGAAGGTGTCTTTATATGTCTTTCGACCATGGGCATGATATCTTCCATGAACTTATCGGTAAGTTCTCTCGCTTGATCCATATTTACAAGGTGCCTTGCAAGGGTGCTTGTCGCGGTGCCCATCGTTATAAGAACTTTGGCGACTTCCCTGTCCCTGCGCGCGTTCAATTCATCAACACTGACGCCCAGCATCATATCGTAAGCTGCGGCAAAAGAGACGGGGTTACCGAGCACGGGTCTATCATAACCGAGTTTATAGGAATATTCTCTGGAGCCATCCGGTTTTGTTTTAACACTAATATATTTCAGATCGGGATCGCCGGCACTTACCAGCGCATCGTACTCTTCCGGACTTAATATGGACGTCTTTCTTAAGTCTGTATCCTCATGGATGAGCATATCGCGCGGTCCGTCCGCGGTCAGGAGCGTACCGTGCCTCATCTTTTCATCCAACTTTATAGCTTCTGTGCCGACAGATTCATATAATCCGCTGTCGGCTTTCAATATGACATCGATCCTGACGCTAGATACTACGAATGCGTGGTCGATATTAACATTGCGAAGCGTAGAATCTTTTATTACCGAGCCGTTTATTACACCCAAGCCGGTGACTGTAGAATTTATTATCACAGAGTTCTTAATCTTCACATCCGGACTTATTACGGAATTGACTATGATATTGCCGTTCGCGTCCCTTTTGTAATTCTCGATACCTTCGATCTTCCTGGCTATTATACCCTTCGATCCATCATCGTTTATGGCCATATACTTTTCTCTCATGGCCGAGTGCTGCCCTATATCAGCCCAGTATATGTCGGAACCGAGGTTCAGTACTTTAAGATTGGGCTCCCTGCCGTACCTCTCCGCAAACATGCTCCTGACCTTATTCACCTTCTCCCAAAGATCAGGGATCATCTTCATAAGATCCTGGAAGTCTTTCTTATCTCTTAGAGACTCTTTTGCGGCGGCCCACTTGGTTTCATCGCCGCGCATGGCAAATAACATCATCAGATATGGATCAAAATCCATATATATACCTTTGGTATCCACGTCTTTTCTGAATACTTCCTCCATTATATCAAGCATGTCGTATGAAACAGCTATCGGCCCTAGGCTTACTCCGGCGTAGTATTTACCGTTTGCGGAGGGCTTTATACCGAGCGCTTTTAATTGTTCGATCAAAATATCTTTCTTGTTACGGGAAAGCTGAGCTACAAAATTGCCTTTCTCATCAAATACGACCCAGTCTTTTTCTTTCGCGTTAGCGTCGGTTATCTCTATGACCGATGTTATCTTTATCATGTCATGTTCATTGCCGGGCTGCATGAGCGACGGTTCATCTTTGGCGCCCGATAGTTTTACGGAAGGTATCTGTGTCTCATCTCCCCATTTATTGAGAATACCCCTGAATCCTCTCTCCTTAATATAATCGGCAACCGGCGCAAAGAAATGCATAGCTTCTTCTATAGCCGTTACAGAGTCTCTCCTGCCGGCAACATCCATATTGGCAGCGCTGGCCGCTATCGCGGGTTTTCTGTCACCCTTTATCTGCGTGAACGGCGACATCCTTTCTCCCCGCCCGAAGAGCATCCCTATCAGGACCACAAAATTTTTCCTGAAATAGCTCCAACGATCTGGCATACTATTTTTTATGGTTCTATACGCAAGGAGCGTACCAAGGAAATTACCTTCCCTCTCTTTGTCCCCTATCTTTTCCTGCAGTGAATATACTTTAGTCCCCCCGTCCTTCCTGAAAAGTCTCTTCACCGTATTAAGGAATCTGGTTCCCCAATATTCGGCATCGACTTTTGTGCCTGAAATTACAGCCACAAGCGGCGGATTGGTACTTCCCTCAACGGAAGACCTGGCTAGATCTATATTATGCAGGACCCCTTGAACGCCCTGACTTCCCACATAAGTCTGTTTTACAAAATCCCGCAGCGCGTTCAGATCATCGGCCTTCCTAAGCCGTATTATCTCATCTCTAGCCGCGGTGCCATAGCTATCATCGGTAAGAAGCGCCTCTTCCATCCTGTAGTCTTCGTCGGCTTTTCTGGCATTATCAATATCGGCCAGGATCTGACGGATAGTCTTCCCTCCAAACTCCTGTATTGGAGTCCTGGTAAAAGCATTCGGTACGTTGAAATCGACAAAATCTTCTTCCCTGTCTTCGCCGAGAGTATTAGTAAGTTCGCCGTTGGCTATCCTTATATGCGCGTCTTCGTGGTTCGCTATTATATGAAGAGCATCAGTTCCGCTTCTACCTCTTGCGGCAAAGAATCTGAACCTGTAATCGCTTATGTGAGCTTGCCTAAGTTTGTGCTCAAATCTGGTCCCGCCTCTTCCGGCGCAAACACGATCATTTGCCAGGTTAATGCCAGGATGCTCTTTATTGTACTTGTCTATTCTGGCCTCAAGACCGTAATGGACACAGAACTGAAAGTCACCCAGATCCGTAATGCCAAGGTCCCTTGCCTTGACTATCCGATAGGTCCCTTCGTCGAAACTCTGGCGAAGGATATCATTAAATGCGGCATCCTGCGCATCACTAAGCGCACCCATATTTGACCCCGGCTCCGTAGCTGCCCTGCCGGCACTTGTGGCTGCTGCAGTAGCCCTCCATTCAAGTTCAGTTTTATCACCATCCTGAATAATACAACCGCCATACAACCGGAGCTGTTCTCTTAAATCTTCCCATACTCGGTCTATGCCTTCACTATCTTTTGGCATAGCTAGAGCTTCCCTGAACTCTCTCTCAAGCCTGGCCCTTTCCCGAGAAACATAGGCCTGCGTAGGAAGTTTCCCCCATTCAAGTTCAGTTTTACCACCGGTGGTAACAAAATAACCGCGATACAACAAAGCCTGTTCTCTTAAATCTTCCCATACTCGGTCTATGCCTTTAGTATCTTTTGGCATAGCTAGAGCTTCCCTGAACTCTCTCTCAAGCCTGGCCCTTTCCTGGGCTACATAGGCCGCAGTAAAATAAGCCGGCTTGGCAGATACCGCCATCCTGCCGGGGGTGGCTGTAACCTTACTCGCTTTAACATAACTTGCGCCGGGTGTGCCCACGCGGTTCTTTACAGCTTGCAGAACATCCTTATTTACCACGGGAACACTGCATTCTGATCTGGAAACTTGCGCATATTCTGGTGTCACAAGAGCACACAGGCTTCCGTCAGGATTAAATCCGAAGTCAACAAGCGCAGGCCCTTCGAAATTAACTTCCGGAAATTTCGTTGTTTCGAAATATAACGCCCCGTCGGCGCGGCTGCCGGTATATCTTGTATACGAAGGATGGAACACGTATTCGGAGCGGCCCGCTGCGACGTTAGCGGCCCTCCATTTGTACGAAAAATCGATTGTAACGCCGTCCTGGCGAAGGCTTATCTCGTACCTCTCGGCGCCCTCGTTCTTACTATAGTAAACCGAATACTTGCCCCTACTTATCCCAACATTAAGACTGACAAGGTAATCTGCCATTTCATTGAACCATTTGGAAATACCGGCTTTTCTTATCTCTGCAAGTTCGGCGGCCCTAGCCCTGCCTTTATCGGTCAGACTAAATCCTCTTCCGGCATAATAGCCTTTAGTAACTTTTTTGATCAAACCCTGCTTGAGTAATGCTGTCGTAACCGCCAACTTTGCGGATTCGCTTAAGTTGGTTACATACCTGTTGTAATGAAGATCATCGAATTCGCTGCCATAGCGTTCAGAGATGTCCGCGAATAATAGGAGGGCTGATTCCGAACTGTCGAACTGCCATCCGCTGTACTGCTCCTGCCCGCTTGGCGCAACCGCCATCTTGCCGGGGCTCTTTCGTACAGCAGCATGGGCATCCGCTATTTTTAGCCATTCGGCCGGCGTCACAGCGGCTATAAATGTTCTGGCGGGTTTTCTGACGAGTTCTTTTAATGTATACGTCCTACTGGCATCGATACCCATTCTATCATATACAGCCAATTCTTCCGGCGTAAAAGCAAAAGCTTTTGCGAGACTGCGTTCTAACCCGACACTATTAGAAGCAACTGTCGTTACAAGCTGCGCGCCGCTTCCGTCCGCATTTTGGTATTCTCTTAAACCCGAGGCAACAAGCTCCGTTTCGGAGCTTCCACCTAAGCCTATATCAACCCAGTTAGGTGTGATACCCACTTTTATGCGACTCAATATATCTGCTACTGGAGACGTTATCACGCTAGCTCCTGTCCTCGTGACGGCACCCCTTAGAGCGGTATGGTAATACTCCTTATTGGGCCTATCGGTCCTTATAGACACGGTCAATTCATTAACCGGTATTCCATTAGCCTTAGCTATGGCTTCCAACATATCTGCAACCTGTCCTTCTATCGGACTCTTCTTATCTATAATTATCGGCACCTGTTTAGGAGCCGAAAATACTACAGTAACCATCGGCAGATCGGGCAGCGGCATAAATCCGTCCTTTTCCGATACTGCTATCGCGGATTGAGCATTATATTCTGCGTCCGCTGTAAGCTGTGTCCCGTCAACAGGGTCAACTACAACATCGACACGACGGCCATGCACAGGTCCGCGTTCCTCGTCACGAAGCAACATAGCGTCGTTTGATACTCCGTCCTTTTCTCCCTCACCTGTCGCCACATGAAAACGTATATTGGACTTCACCCCTAATTCAGATAACCTTCTTCTTATGGTATCAGTCGCAACTACATCCACTTTAATCTTATCGCGCCCCCCGACTAATCCTGCGGCAACTACATCCGCAGCCGCATCGCCTACGGCAGAGTGGATATCCGGCAAATTTTTTGGTCGTTTTACAGCAGGATTCGTTATTTCATGAACGGTGAACATTGCCTCTATAAGGTGGGTTTGAATATTTTTCCACTGAGATACGCTGTTTAGTCTTTCCAGGTATTTTTGTGTAAATAAAGCTAGCTTTGTGCTATCTTTGGTCGTGCGTCCTTCATATACTTTTTCAGAATCTGCGTGGTGAATATAGAATATCCTGTCTTGAGGCCTGTCACCGTTCTGGTATACCATGCCTATTATAATATTTATATTATTGCCGTAACCGCGTGCATCGCGTACATTAGTTCCAATATTGACTTCCGTCCCTTCCATACCATTATCATTTTCAGTTATTTTTATTTCTAACGGGATCCCGACTAGATTACTATGCGAAAGAATAGGGGCCACCATGGGCGCAATATCTTTAGAAACTCTCCTTAGCTGCGGATATGCTTCAAGAAATTGTACAGGTATGCCGTTATCGCTTGCGCGACTAGCTGATACCGCCATCCTGCCGGGGCTTCTGCCGGTGCTGGGACTGGCGCGCCCTTTCTGCGCCTTAATACGATCATAGGCCTTCTGCATCTGATCCATAACAGGCTCGGGGAGCTGTGTCCTGACACTCTTTATTATTTTTGCAGTATCAGCCCTGCTCATGCGTAGACTTCTGCATCTTTTTTCCCATTTATCCAGAAGATTATCTACAGCTGCAGTAGCAACAGAGCTTATCTCATCGATCCTGCCATTATGTATTCTACCGAGATATCCGCCTACCCGTATCTTACCTACCTCGATGCCATTAACACATGCAGTAAGCCAAGTATCGTTTAATGTGCTCACCTCAACCGCTAGCGATGCGGCATAATCTTTATTAAGTCCGCTTAAATATACTCTGAGGTCGTCATCGCTCATATCTCTTAAGAACGTCCGCAGCGGCGGAGCAAGCACGTCTTCCGTCTTTGCTTCCTGCCCCTCACTTGCGTGAACCGGTGTAACGAGGATATCTTCGAGCGGCGTCCTCTGGTTCGTCAATACCTGTATATAAGGAGTGGGGAGATCTTTAGTTATGGACGGGCAGACCACCATGTAAGACACGCCCTGCTTCTCCAGAAGCTTAGACATGCCTTCTGAATGGAAACCGCCTGTCACGAGTACGGCCACCTTTGTCTTGTCCTTGTTCATCTGGCCGAGAGTATTGTCAACGAGCGCCTTATCGCGTTTTATGGCTATGGAGTAGAAGTCCTCGAGTTTCGGCAACGCTTTCGCAACGGCGTCGTTAGGCTCGTCCATCTCATAGGCCAGGCCGTACTGGATCGTCTTCTTTTTTATAAAGTCGGAGAATATCTCATGCGAGAATTCTTCCTTATTCTTTTCAAAATATTCATAATCGTCGTTCAGGAGCTTTATATTTACCAGCCCTATCAATATGTCAATATGGCGCGACAGTTTCTCGAGCGTCCTCTGATCATCATTCGTGAAGAGTTTTTCCTTTATATCGCCTTCCAGCTTTTTTATATCATTGAAGAGCTGTTCATTCTCGATCTTCGAATATACGGAGTTGTATATTATGTAGTTATAGAGGTTCGGGTAATCCTTGGCAAGATCGGTCCCATTATCTATGGCAAGTGCTTTCAAATAAGCGTAATAATCGGCCGCTGATAATTTGCCGGCCTTGAACTCCAAAGATTTATTGACGAGTTCTGTAAGCGCTTCTTTCGATATCGCTTTGCTCAAGGAATCTATCAGGGCGCTTCTCTCTTTGTCGGTTACGGTGAAGTCTATCTTCTTCTCGTAAATCAGGACGCTCACCAGCTTGAAAAAATTATCATAGGCCCTTAAATTTATCTTTGCCTTATCGGCCTCGACCTGCAGGAACTTCACATAATCGTTAAACTGGAGCTTCTTGGAGTCATAATCCTGGTACTTGGCGTCCATAAGCCGTAGATCTTCGGAATATATGTAGGTTTTGAGCTTATTTAATGCGCTCTTTATGCTATTTAAGTACTTCTCGGTCTCGGCTTTTAATGGATAGCTTGAGGTAAAGGCATTGAGGTTATCGATGTAATAGGCTCTTGTCTCAGCTCCGAATAGCTTTATGTTATAATCGGTAGTTATCGACAGGAATTCCGGACCTGTTATTTCACCCTTCTTCATGAAGTAGTCGGCGACTTCCTTACGGACTTCATCATCCGGGAAGGACTTGAACCATGAGGTGTCTATAACCCCGTCTGCGCCTTCCACCGATACCAGGCCAACATTGTAATTTTTGTACAGAGTCTCGAGGATCTTGACGATGTTCGATTGGGCTTCATAGTTACAGTGGGCATCCTGGATGTGTATGATCAACCTGCTGTCTTTACCGGTGAATTTCGTCTTTACCAGTCCGAATTCGCGCGGGACTACGATGTTTTCAGGGTTCGTTACGGTGATACTTTGCGATTGGGCCTTGGCGGAGTTTGTCGTCGGAGAGGCATAAGCAATGTTGGATAATATAAAAGTGGGTATTAAAAAGATTGAAATAAGTTTTACACAGAACTTACCGCTTCGTGGCATCCGTTTGAATGTCATTTCGATCCTCCGTTATGTTATCGCCATATTGAGATAGGATACACTACCTGGCTTTTAGTTTTGTCTACTAAGGAGTATACCACATTGGAGGGATACGTCAATAGAAAATATCTGGCTTTTTTATATTTTACTCTTTATGAATGCATTCACTACTTTTGGGTCAAATTGCGTGCCGGAACATCTATTAAGTTCAGACATAGCATCTGCGCGTGACATGGCTTTTCTATAGGGACGGTCACTGGTCATGGCATCGTAGGCATCCGCGACGGCTATGATGCGCGCGCCTATCGGTATCCTCTCTCCGCGCTTATCCGGGTCAGGATAACCCCCGCCTGAGAACTTCGAGTGGTGATATTTTATTATAGGGACTATATCATTTAAAAAACCTATTTGTCTTACGATCCTGGCTCCTATCTCAGGGTGTCTCCGTATCTTGGCCCAATCGTCATTACTAAGCTTGCCTTCTTTGCGTATTACACTTAGGTCCACCCCTATCTTTCCTATATCGTGGAGCATGCTTGCCGTCTTTATCGAATCCGTATGCCGCTGGTCGAGTTTTAAACGCTTGCATATCTCGATGGAATACTTCATGACTTTGTCGCAATGGCCGCGGGTGTAAGCATCGTTTGCATCTATTATCTCAGCAAGCGTCTTTATTGAATTAAAATAATCTTTTCTCACCTTATCTAACATCGCGGCATTATCCACGGCCATGGAACACAGGGATGCTACCATGCCGAATATCTCCATCTCCGCCTTTTCAAAGAACCTGATGTCCTGCACGTAAGCTGCAAGCACGCCGGAATGGCGGCGATTTGAGAATAGCGGTACAAAAATAACCGAATGTATCTTGTTTTTCTTCAGAAACACAGGGATCTTCTTGGTATATGTGGCTATCTCATTCAAAATGAGCGGCATACCGCTCTTCACGACCTTCTTTGCCAGCTCACCCTCGAAGATGCGGAATTCCCTGTTCTCTACTGCCTTGAGCCCGGATTCTGCGGCAAGCTCGAGCTTCGATCGCGATTTATCGATAAGGTTTAGCGTGCAGAACTTCGCCTTCATAAGGATCCTGGTCTTTTCCAGTATCGTCTCCAGAAGAATGGCGGAATTTATGGATGATGTTATCGACCTGGACATCGTAAAGAGCATCGATATCTCTTCGGCCTTCTCCTTTACCTTACGGCCCATCTTGTCATATAAACCGATATCGGCTATAGCAAGAGCCGCCTGCTTGGCTACGGCATCGAATACTTTCAGGTCTGTAGCCGTAAAACGGCGTTTAGCCCTGGTGCATATCATGAGCACGCCTATGCGTTCATCCTCCACGACAAGAGGCTCGGCTAAGAACGATACAAGCCCCTCTCTCTTCACAAGGCGTTTTAACGGCACGCGCTCATCCCGGGACAGGTCATAGATATTCGTGGGATGGTCTTTCTCCATCATGCACTTCACGAGTCCTGCGCCCAGGCGTAATTTGGTAGACTGTATTATATGGGAACTTAGGCCGAAACTTATGTGGGGTATTAAATTGCCGGATTTATCTTTGAGCCAGATGATGCAGACATCGGCATCCATCGCGCTCATCGTTTGTTTAAGTATAAGCGATAGCAGATGGTCGACGCTCACAGCTTTAGAGAACCGCGATCCCATCTCCGAGAGATCGGATATCTTCGATATCTGGATCCTGAGACTGTCGTAAACGTTCTTATTCACGACGAACTCCAGTCCTCGCTTGAGGTAAGCATAGCCCGCCTTCGCCCCTGTCAGGAGGCGCTTGGCAGAACCTCTTGAACAAAGGCGAGGACGTCTTTAAGGAGGCATCTCCTGAAATTTTCCGATGGGAAAATTTCGCTTCCTTTACTAAATAAAACTGTTAATGAGCGTCGGTTACGCGGCGGTACGGATAACTTCGACCGCGCGGCGGAATATCTCTACCTCTGTTCCAAAATCTATCGGTAATGTCGGAGGCAGATATCTATATATGCCTTTGACCTGGTCTTCTACGCCGGAAGGCAATCTGTCGCTACCGGCTATAACCATGGTCAATAGTGCCCTATAGGCGTTCATCGTGGCAAGGATATTTACACCGTTGACGCGCACTTCACGTACCTCTAGGAACTTCTCCTTGTCGACGGACTCACCTTCTTTTATAAGTTTATCGCTCGAGGCGGCCATGATACCTACTCGCTCCGATTGCTCCGGCTTAAGGCCTGCTTTATCGGCCACCGCGGCTCGCAGCGCGCTGTATGAATCAAAATCTCTCTTATCAACGAATTCTACGTCTCCCGGTTCAAGTTTGAGATCTTTGGCCAGCTTCTGGGCGGCGGCGATATCCTTTATCACTTCACCGTATACTAATACGGTCTTTACACCGTCGAGCTCTTTATTAGTTCGCTCCACCTCGGCGGCAAATGTCGGCATCTGCTCCGCCACCGTGTCTGTAATGGCTATGGCTGCCGCCTGGCCGGTAGTATTCGCCGGCATCGCAAGCGCACCTTTAGCTGATGCGAGCTCGCGTCCTCTTTCTGCTACGCGTGTCTTCAATCCATCTATCATACTATCTACTCGTTCGCGTTCTGCGGGTAACATCTGGACGTTCAACACGCGAACCTTAAAGTTCGCAAGCGCCTGTTCGAAATTCTCAGGAGTGATCTCGCCAAGCAATCCTTTTAAAATATTGGCTATCTCATTTCGTGTCTCGGGGCTTATAGTATTCATCGTAAGTATAACTTCGTAGCACTTCGCGAGCCCTGCGATCGCCAAAGCTTCCCTTCCAGCCGCTGAAGCTTCCCTTTCAGCCTTCGCTTCGGCCATTATGGCATCTACATAGCCACCTAATGATTGCGCATTTAATTTGTCCAATGGCAGATCCATACGTAAACCCGGGATTTTCTTAGCCGCGGCCATATCGCGAAGTTCCTTCTCCCCGGATACCACAACCCTTACGTTCTTTCCTGCCAGTATTCTTTCAAGTGTTGCCTTTATATCCGCTGCGTGTTCGGCGTTTACCGGCACGCTTATTATCATCTCTTCAGCCGCTTTAGCCACGGCCGGCAAAGCGAGCGGTTTCGGTTTCTGCCGGGTGAGCATGCCTGCCGCCACCCCGAGAGGGAAAGCTAAAATTCCTGTAAGCGGTGCAGCTATCCACTCCGGTAAGTGAAGCCATCGGTGCTGAATCGTTTCATGGAACAAAACAGTATACTGCAGGTAAAATGGCAGTTTCTTAAGGGTCTCTTCATTGTAGTACATATGTTTACCCAAAACGCTCGCAAAGTCACCGGCTAGTATAGTATTCGCAGCACTGCGCGCCGCCGTTTTAAAGCCCCTGATCAGGCCGAAATCTCTTTCGCCGCTCGTTGCGTAGTAGTCAGCGTACGAAGCAACAAAGGCACATCCAGCCGCAGCCGCTATTGCAATAAATACAATTAAAGCCATTATAAGATCATAGTTATGACTGCCGAGGACGATGGCACCTAGCTGCGCCACAAGAGCGAGAGCGGTCATCCAGAAAACCGAGATCGACTGTGTCCTGATCGAAAATAGCTCACTCCTGGGTATAGCGTTCTGTCCGGCGGACCTTCTATTTTCCCGGCTCATCAATTCCAGAGTACAAAGAGTACGAATATCCTTATCTTCCTTGCGCATTCTGATAAGATCCTCATCCGATACGGCAAGAGCCTTCTTTACGTCTGCTATATAAGATGCGAGATGGTCATCTGCAAATATCCTACCGAGAACTACCTCTACAACTTCACTTGCTATCTCATCGACCGGCTTATTCCCCAGCGCATCTTTACCGTCGACGATTAGCGTATCTATGCCTTTACTTTCAAAATCCTCATCATGGATCCCTGAGAGAAGTACATTTTGCCGGTTCAATACCGGCGCAGACATGCTCAATGTCACCGGCAGATATTTTGCCAGGTTCTGTTTCTTTATTTTATAGGCTAGAAATACGGCAAAACGGTGCCAAGAGGCAGCTTCTCCGCAGATCGAGAGTTCTTTACGGCGCAGCGTGTATTCTTCGTCAATCCTCTTCTGGCTCGTCTCGTAATCTTCTGCCCTATCACCCTTATGCTTTGCTAATATCTCTTCATATAAGGTCATGTTGTATTTTACGATAGCTTCCATGAGATCGGTAATCGCCGAAAGGACCTCTGCGTTCAGACGCGATACTATAGGTGCGGTAAGTTCGGAATTACGGCTCAGCTCTTCACCGTTTTCGTCCTTAACTTCGCGTTTCTCACCGTTATTATAGTAGTACATACCCATAACACTTCCGGTCAGGTCGTTTGTACCAACAGAATAGAATTTGATACCGGGTATGGCTACGAGACGGTCTACATTACGCACAGCTTCGCGCGTTTCGTACATAATACCGACTTTGAGCGGAAATTTTACCGGCTCGAGGACGCCTTTGGCCGCCAGCTTCTTTTTAACAGCATCTAAAGCTTCGAAGAATTTCGCCGTTTGATGAGGAGTGGAAACCATCGGCGGGAAAACTTCAAGGTTTGTAGCCCCGTCTGCGCGAGCCTGTAGTATGGCCTCAAGCTCTATATCCAGGATATTCCTGCCAAGCGTGCGTGGTCCCGGCCTATCAGTGAACCCGTAGAAGTCAAATCCTTCCCAGACCTTATCCAGGAGATTCTTGGTTATAATATAATCGAGTATAAGCGTCGGCTTATCACGACCGTCCTTTGTAAAATCTATAGTCCTCACTTTAAATGGCTTCCCTTTGGCATAGTGCGCTATATCCTTAAAATGCTTGGTCAGGACCTCTACGAGCCTGGCCCTGGCTTCTTCTTTTTCTTTACCATTAGGCAAGGCAAGATAATTATTTAAAGCGCTCTTTACTTCTTCAGAAGCTGAATCACTGAACAGGTATTCTGTCCGGTAAAGCCCCACGCCGGCGGCGCCGTATTTTTCGAAGGCATCCTGGGCCTCTTTAAGCGATTTGACGTTCGCATATAAATCCGCTGTTGCGCCGGTATTGCCTATAGGCACATCTTTGTGCGAAAATTCCATTTCACGCATCATGATATCGTAAGCGCGTTCCTTAACGGCCCAGCTTCGGAAGAAATCGATAGAGACACTGTCGAGTGCGGATAATACCTGGCCGCGACCGCGCCTATCAGAGCTTACTATGATAGAGACTCCTGTCTCGGAGATAGCTCTAATCATCTCCGAGACCAGATCACGGCCTTTCGCTAGATTCACTACTACGACCGGTATACCCATATCCTTCATTGCAACAACGCCGTGGGACGTCTGCGATACCCCCTGCGCGACGATCGCCTGGATCGGATTACGCTTGTGTATCTCACTCAGCCTGATAACATCTATATCTCCTTTTACATATATTACGATCGGATCCCCCTCTTTCAGATCATGCCCGGAAATTAGCCTGGATATTTCCGCAGACTTCGAATCCGGATGCGTCAGTAGATATATTAGTTCCCGCAGTTTCGACCGGGCCATCGCAATCACATCTAAGGACTGCTGCGCTTTTCTCAGGTCTTCTTCGGCTTCGTCTCTATCGGTTTTTTTATGAAGATTAGGCATAGAAGCTTTACTTTTAGCAATCTTAAGTCTTGCATCATGGGCCTTGCTGTTTAACGAGAGTAGCTCCGCATCATACATTTTTTTAAGAGGGGTATTTTGATTCTCGGGCAGTGCCAGTATTTCGCAAAAACTAGGTTCCTCCTTATTGCCATGCCCTTTAATTATGCTCACGGCACCATAACCTAAGGCCCTCGCCATTGTTGTGATTTCCGTATCCTCAGCGGTTGGAGGAGAAGACAATAATTCAATCGCGGCATTTTCCATCCCTTGTGCAATCTCCACGGCGCGCGTCGCAACTTCTCCTGCTTTGATATCCCCAGACTCGCCCCATATATCCACATCCACATCTACCGCAGCGTAACCGATCGTGGTATAGCCTGCCATAGTAGCCGTGCCGGCATAGTTCTGCGCGCTGGCCTTACGGAGAAGCTCGATAGCTTTTGCGCCGGCCAATTCATTGATCTTATAACAAACTACTGTAACAGGAATACGCTCTTCCGGAGATATCGTTTCGTTAAAATGATATTTTAGAGTAGCGCCGTCGATATTATTAAGAACGCCTTTTATGCGGTCTAAAACCCCTTCCCGGTAGTGGGTAGCTACGATAAGCCGGGTGCCGGAGACTGTGGCATAAAACGCTTCATGGTCAATAGGTGCGCGGCTGCCATCCGGCAATAACCGGCCTTCCATAATATCTTCTAAAAGACCCTCTATCTGGTTACGATGCCACAACGACACCGACGGATGATGCAATACAAGAGCGAACGGCCCTAAAATCATCGCGCTCTGTATACCTGTATTAGTTCCAAAGATCTGATCGAACGCTATGGCCGCCATGAAGATGATCGGTATCACAAACATCTGGTTTTTATCCACAAACGCCTTGAGATCTCTTATATAGGAATGAACTGCGGGCTTCTCAGCCGGCGCCGGTAGCTTTAAGGGTTTTGTCATATCTGTTTCGAGCAGTATAAGCGCTTCGGTTACCTCGCGGTGCAGCCTATTAATAAGCTTCGATTCTTTTTTCGGATTCGCACCTTGCGGGCCTCTCAGATACGTGATAGTCCTTTTTATTGATTGATAAGCGGTCACTATCGGCGTATCCATGCGGCCTGCCGACATTGCTGCGTTCGCAGCAATCCTGATACGGTCGATATTCGGTACCTCGCCTGCAAGTACATCGGCTGAGGTTTGAGCCGGCACGGGTGCCGCCACTACAGAAGAAAGCTTAGACATAGCCGCCTGTGCTTCATTGATAGGTACATATTGGACAATCTGATTCAATGATACACGCGGCTGTATTCTGGGATTTGTAATAAACAGCGTTATATTGACCGGTACGACAACACCGCTATCGATCTCTATGTAGAATTTCCTTACCGATGCAGGATCAAATCCTACAGCAAGAGGGGTTTCAGGCTTAATCCTGATAGTAACTCTTTCACCCTTCATCAGGTCGCGAGCTTTAGGATTATCCGGTGCATTATCTATACTAACCCTT
>Ga0247841_10002712_pt1 | contig 34547 bp, 21 predicted proteins | sample LaCruzMarch2015__2_FD_192410 | JGI IMG/M metagenome (GOLD analysis project Ga0247841, IMG submission 192410) | Freshwater microbial communities from meromictic Lake La Cruz, Castile-La Mancha, Spain - LaCruzMarch2015_18m | ecosystem: Environmental > Aquatic > Freshwater > Lake | place: Spain...
ATGTAAAAAAGATTTCAGAGCGCTGGCTGCCAATCCGTCAGCTCCCTCGTAGTATCCGGTATATTCCGGCAAGCTTCCCGAATCCGCCAGCACTGTGATCAAAAAATCCTTGATGGTTTGCAATTCCTGATAAGTTAGAGTGGCACTGACCGTGACCGTTTGATCAGATTGGGTACGGGAAATGATTCCTTGGGAAGTAATAACATCCGGGTCAGCGGTTGTCCAAGCAATCGCCACTCCTTCAACCAAGACTGGGAAAACCAGATTTTCGGTTACTTCGGAAAGATTGACATCGGAAAGCAAGTTCTCAGCCACGCCATTGATGGTCAATTGGGGATGCGGGTCGGTTGACTCAGCCTCCAAAACCATGATCCCGAAGGTCTTCGGGACCGTAATACCTCCAAAAGTCAAATGGGCCGTTAAAACCAATATCACGTCGTTTTCCATCCTGGTCACTTCACCCGTATTCGAAAGGACGGCGGGATGGTCGCTTTCCCAGACGATTACCACGCCATCAACATAGGTAGGGAGTTCTAAATCAGTGGTGACTTTTTTCAAGTCCTGCCCTACGAATAACGCGGAAGCCACCGTCTCGATGGCCTGTTTTTCTTCAGTATAATCTTTTTCTTTGCAACTCGCGGGAACGGCAGTTAAAAAAATAAACAGTAGCAAAACCCGAATGAAATAATTGTTTTTGGACATTTTGGTATCTCTTCCAATCTTATTGATATTATAACATAACCGAAAAGTTAAGTAAATATCGAGATAATGGTTCCGGTTTATGTTATAATATTACAAGAAATTAATAAATAGTAAGGAGATTCACGTGAACACAAAAGATATCAGAGAAAAAATAGAAGTCTTGATTGATGAAAGTACCGGAAAAACTCTGAAAGAAGAGAGCGCCATCTCGCACATCGGGATCGATGCTGATCGCAATGTGGTGGTTTTGATACTGGCCATCGGTCGGATCGGCGGACCAGAGGAAAAAAACCTTCGCCGGGAAATCGCCACCATCATCAAACGGGATTTGGGCTTTGACGGTGTGAAAGTTCAAATTGAAGAAAAAAGAAAGATCGAAGGGATCACCAATCGCCAGGTCAAATTCATCATCATTTCTTCCGGAAAAGGCGGCGTCGGAAAATCCACGGTTGCGGCCAACTTAGCTTACGCTTTAGCCCGCCAAAATAAAAAAGTCGGTTTGATCGATGCGGACATATACGGTTCCAGCATTCCCAAGATCATGGAGATTCCTCATGATTACCCGACTGCGGACGAAAACGGAAAAATCAATCCTTTCAACAAATTCGGAATCGAGCTGATGTCGACCGAGTTTTTCGCGGAAGTCGGAAAACCAGTCATTTGGCGAGGAGCCATGCTCAATTCCATGATCAATAACTTCTTCTATGATGTAAAATGGAGCAAGGACATTGATTATATGATCGTTGATGCCCCACCGGGAACCGGTGACATCTTGATCGATCTTCGGAATATCATTCCAACCGGGGAAGTAATCATCGTCACCACTCCTCATCTCGCAGCCAGCCATGTGGCCATAAAAGCCGGGGTTGCGGCTAAACAGCTGAAACACAAAATCCTGGGCGTCATCGAAAATATGTCTTATTTCATCAACCCAGTCTCCAAAGAAAAAGAATTCATTTTTGGACAAGGCGGCGGTGACGAAGTTGCATCCAAACTCGAAACCGAGCTTTTGGCCCAGATCCCAATCAACCAACCTAAACACCATCTTTCATTGTACGAATCCGATGAAGAAATCGGAAAGATATATGACGATTTGGCCAGTTTTTTAATCGTTCAACCATAAAAAAAGGCTTAACGGAAGGACTTTGTTCCTTCTGCTAAGCCTTTTATTTTGTTACTTTTCGTCTTTGCAAGTGCATTTGTCATCTTCGCAAGTGCATTTCTCGTCGTCGCATTCGCAATCGCCGTCGCATTCGCATTCGCAATCGTCGTCGCAGCATTCAGATTCTTCGTCTTGGTCATTGTCTTCTTCGTATTGCTTCAAAACCTTTTCGATCATATCCCATTCTTCGTCGGTTTCAACGGCGGTCAATTCGCCTTCGCCATTCTCTCCCGAGACATAGGAAGCAGCCATAACTTCGAGTTGCTCCTCTTTTGAACCAACGGGGTAGAACAAAACATAACTTTTTTTGAACTCTTCCGATTCAAACGTAAATAAAATTTCGCATAAAATCTCATTCCCTTTTTCATCAACAAAGGTCAAACGGTTTTCATTTTCTTTCAATTCTTTTTCCATTAAATCCACACTCCTTTCCGTTTATTTCTTGTGCATATCCAGATAAGTCTGCAAGATAATCGTTGCAGCTAGTTTATCTACTTTTTCTTTGCGTTTCTGACGGCTGAGATCCGCCGAAAGCATCATGTTGTTGGCCATTCGTGAGGTCAGTCTTTCATCGATCAAAACGACTTCCAAAGACAAGCGTTCTTCGATCATCTTTTTGAACTCGTAAACATAGTCGCCCAATGTTCCAACATCACCGCTCATGTGTCTGGGAAGGCCAAGAACGATTTTTTTGGCTTCTTTTTCTTTGACGACGCGGGCGGTTTCCGCCAAAGCGGTTTCCAGATCCCGTTCCGCGAATCGAACGGTTCCGATCGGCAAGGCCATTATTTCCATGTAATCGCTGACGGCCATTCCTAAAGTAACGGTTCCTAGATCAAGTCCCAATATTCTCATAAGGTCCCCAAAATGATCTTCCGGACTTCGGCCAGAGCATCTTCCACTTTGGAAAGGTCTCGGCCGCCGGCTTGGGCGAAATCACTGCGGCCCCCGCCGTTTCCTTGGCAAATCTGAGCTGCGGTTTTTACCAAATTCCCGGCGTGAAGGGAAGCAATTTTGTTCTTACAAAGAAAAACTACTTTTTCGTTGGTGACATTGGCGATGAAAATAACCGATTGACCAAGTTGGTCGGCCAGACGGTCAGCCAAGTCTTTGACCAAATCCAATTCCGGAATTTCCAACCCCGTTATTAAAACATTATAGTTCTTGATTGTCAAGGACTTTGCAAGAAATTCGTCGGTACTGATGACATATTTCTCTTTTTTGGTTTTATTGTAAAGTTTTTCCAAGTCTTTGACTTGTTCGCGAACGCGATTCAGTTCTTCGCGGCAATCCAAAATGTATTGATAGCTCTCAACAAATTTACTGGAAGGAATCTCGGAATAATTCAAGGCAATTCCTTCGCTTTGAGCCGCACTTCCGAGATCCGCAATTTTTTGGCGCAGTTCCCGGATTTCTTTGGCCAGGTTTTCGGCGGTTCGCTCAAGTTCCGGTTTGATGTTGGCAGCGGTGGTCGCTTCGATCCGGTAAATTCCTGAACCTTTGCTTTCCACGGACAGAACCGCAAATTTTCTGATATCTTTGGTATTTCGGACATGGCATCCGCCGCACAGTTCTTTGGAAAAATCCATGTTGACCACGCGCACGACTTCCCCGTATTTTTCTCCGAAAACCGCTTGGACATTCATTTTTTTCGCATCCGCGATGGCCATTTCCTTGACATTGACCGCATTGGCCTTTTTGATCTCCTGATTTACCAGTTTTTCCACGGCTAAGATTTGTTCGCCGGAAATCAGCGAGTAATTGTTGAAATCAAAGTGAAGATTGGTCGGACCAACATAAGATCCTTGTTGGTAAATATGAGAACCAACGATTTGACGCAATGCTTCGTTCATCAAATGAGTGGCGGAGTGATTGCGAGTGATGGCCCCACGGTATTCATCGTCCACGATCAAGCGGACCATATCACCGACTTTAAGCAATTGATCCCGGAAATCAACCAAAGAGGCATTTTGCATGTTTGGCAATTTGGTGGTATTGATGACTTTATAATCATTAATTCCTTGAATGACCACGCCGATATCTCCGACTTGACCTCCGGATTCACCATAGAACGGTGTCTGGTCGAAGACTGCCAAGACTTCACCGGAAGCGGATTTGACTTTCTTTTGATTTTTGAACAATCCAACGATTTTAGCATCCGTTTCCAGATTTTGATAACCCACAAATTGGCTTGGTTCATGAAAGTTGATCATGTCTTCATTTTGGGTATTCATCGACTGATCATCCCCGCGCGAAGCCCGGGCTCGATTTTTTTGTTTTTCCAGTTCGGCTTTGAAGCCTTCCGTGTCAACGGCGAACCCATATTCGGTAGCCACTTCCACGGTCAATTCCAAAGGAAACCCGAAAGTGTCATATAAAAGGAAACTGGTTTCTTTGGGAATGATTTTTTCCGAAGCATGGTTGATGTAATCCACCAAACGCTTTTCGCCGCTTTCCAGCGTCATCAAGAATTTTTCTTCTTCTTGTTTGATCAGATTACCGATGGCTTCAACTTTGCTTTGAAGATAAGGATAATAATCTTTCATGGTGTCGGCGACAACCGGAACCAGTTTATACAGGAAGGCTTCATGCATGCCAAGTTTCTTCCCGTAACGCACGGCGCGGCGCAGGATTCTTCGTAGGACGTACCCGCGGCCTTCATTGGAGAGGACGGCTCCGTCCGCAACCGCGAAGACCACGCTTCGCACATGGTCAGCAATGACTTTAAAAGCCATTTGGCCTTTATATTTGGTATTAACGATGTTTTCGGTAGCTTTGATGACGGGCATGAACAAATCAGTCTCGTAATTGGTTTCGACTCCCTGAATGACGCAGGCCATTCTTTCAAGTCCCATTCCCGTATCGATGTTTTTGCTCGGAAGTTCCGGATATTCGTTTCGTTCGACTCCCGGCTGAGCATTATATTGACTGAACACGATGTTCCAAATTTCGATATAACGGTCATTTTCGATGTCGTCCTGAAGCATCTTGATACCCAAATGTTTGGAATCATACTTTTCGCCGCGATCAAAGAAAATCTCAGTATCCGGACCGCATGGTCCTTCGCCGATTTCCCAGAAATTGCCTTCCAATAGAATCAAATGGCTTTTTGGAACTCCCAGGCTGACCCACTTGTCATATGATTCTTTATCATCCGGATAAACGGTAAAATACAATTTATTGAGATCAAACCCATACCACTTTGGGGAAGTCAGAATCTCCATGGCCCAGGTAAGAGCTTCTTCACGGAAATAGTCGCCAATGGAAAAGTTTCCCAACATTTCAAAAAAGGTATGATGGCGGGCGGTTTTTCCGACATTTTCGATGTCATTGGTGCGAATGGATTTTTGAGCATTTGCCATCCGTTTGTTTTTCGGAATTTCCCGGCCGTCAAAGTATTTTTTTAACGGAGCGACTCCGGCGTTGATCCACAATAATGTTGGATCGTTGATCGGAACCAGGGGCGCGCTTTCGATAATTTCGTGATTTTTGCTTTTGAAAAAGTCCAACCAAAGTTGTCTTATTTCATAACTTTTCAAATTCTTCATATTATTTTTGTTCTTTCCTTGTTTCTACATCAATTAAAACCGGCATGATGATCGGATTCTTCTTGGTCAAATGGAATATTTCCGAACTGATGGCGTCTTTCAAAAGATTTTTAAGTTCATTCCAGTCGACGCGCTTTTTGGAAAAGTATTTTTCGATGACGTTTTCGGAGATTTCGGTCAAAGAATTGACCACGTCAATGGCGGTTTCCCCAACAAAAAAACCTCTTAAAACAACTTTTGGACCAGCCACAATCAATTTGGTCCGCGGATCAATACTGGTGACGACCATGATAACGCCGTCGCTGCCCAAAAGGCCGCGGTCCTTAATGACAACTTCGTTGATGTCGCCGACGATCGATCCGTCAATCAAAACGTCGCCGACCGATATCTTGGTCTTTCCTCCGGTTTGAACGCCATTTTGAAAAGTGATCATGTCCCCGTTATCGAGCATTAAAATCTTGTCTTCTCCGTAGCCAGCTTCCAGTGCCACATTTTTTTGCATGAACTGATGGCGGTATTCTCCGCAAGCCGGGATGATGTATTTCGGTTTCAACATCTCGTAAAGCATCTTGAGATCTTCGCTGTCCGCATGAGAACTTTGTAGCTGTTCTTTCGGAATGGTGGTGATGGTCGCCCCCAAACGATGAAGCAATCCGATTGAATGCGATGCCAAAAGTTCCGTTCCGGTCGCGGCTTGCGAAACGATTACGATGTTATCTTTCTCGGTTATTTTAACCAACCGGTCGTTTCCCATCGCCATTCTTTGCAAGGTATAATATGGTTCATGACGGGCTCCGGTTATGATGATGGCCAGATCGTCATTCTCATTCGTGACTTCATCATTGATATACTTCAAATTGACCAGCTTGTCAGCCGGAATCTTTAGATAATCGTTGTTCATGGCCACATTGATGGTCTTCTGGGCCCGCTTGCCAATGATGGCCACCCGGCGGTTTTGTTGCAAACAAATATTTATTACTTTTTGAATTCTTTGCAATTCATTGGAAAACATTGAAAAAATGACTCGTTTGGAATTTTGAAGAATGTCCGTTACCGCGTGAGTCAAAGCATAATCATTGCTGACCCGGCCGATATTGGTCGTTCCCAAACTTTCGGACAATAGAGCCAAAACCCCGCCTTGACCGATATCGCTGATTTTCCCGAAATTGGTCCGGTATTTCGGATCGGTGCTGCTCGCAAACGTAAAATCGGGAGCATAAACGATGGCTCCGTCGTTAGTTTGAACGGCGATCCCGAGGCTCTCCGGAATGCTATGGTTTAAGGAGAAAAAGGAAACGTTAATGTTTCCGAATTTCATGACCCGATCGTCGCTGATTCGATAAAGATGGTAATCAGCAAGATTCAGTCCAGCTTCCAAAATCGCCACTTCCACCAAAGCCATGGTAAACTTCGAACCATACACTCCCACCGAAACATAACGCAATAGTTCCGCGATGGCCCCGATATGATCATCATGTCCGTGGGACAGAAAGATCCCCTGAACGCGATTTTTGTTCTCTTTTAAATAACTGATGTCGGGAATGACCGCATCAATCCCGTACAAGTCGAAACTCGGATGTTTTAATCCTGCATCCAGAACAAAGATTTTGTCATCGACTTCGACGACGTAAATGTTCTTTCCGTTTTCACCGAGTCCGCCCAGTGCGCATATTTTAATATTGCTCATTTTTATCACCTTTTTAATTATTATAACATTTTCCAAACTTTTTCACAACAAAAATGTTTCAATAATCCGTTTCCCATTTTTCATTGATGGTCGACCACTTCAAGAAACAAGTTAGATTAAAAAACGAAAACAATAACCGGAAAATAAGGAAATTTTCATTTGTCATCATCAAAGAAAAAAGAAAACAGATTGGCAGGCAATCTGTTTCATTTTTCTACATTTCTGGTGGCAACGATGTCAACTCCCAGTCCCAAAACATTCTTGATCACCACATCTCGAATTTTGATCGGGGCTTGGACTTCGGCTTGATTAATGGCTTCCATGACCGAAAAAATCTGATTTTTGGGGATTGGTCGGTCGGTCATGACCGGAAGCCGAACCAAAATCTCGCTTTTGATTTTCACCGTCGAGGTAATCATCCGCATCGGATGAGTCACTTCATTTCGGCCGTAAGTTTCTCCCCGCTTGCAAAAATTCCCGGTGACATTCAGGTTTTCATCAACTTGGATCCGGCAGCCACGGGGGCAGACAATGCAAATCAAATCAGGCATTGGCAACCTCCATTTCCAGAACTCCCGCTTCCAAAAGCGCGCTTGGCAATTCGATGGTTTCCATTTCCGCGGGAAGCATGAAAGCTTTTTTTACTTTTTTTATTACTTTGCCATTCAATAAAATGCGCAGATAGACGCTGGAGAATGGCTGATTGACCCGGAAATTAAAGGTTATGGATTCGGTGTTATCCAGATTAACTTGGCAGGGAAGAATGTAGTTAATTCCGGTTTTCGGAGTCACTTTCATCTCCCGGTTGGATTTCGCATTTTCATCTTTTATAAATCTGGCTACTTTCTCGCCGGTCTTTTCCGCTTCCAAACTGACAAAATCGACCAAATCATGAACATGAAGGGCGTTTCCACAAGCGAAGATCCCCGGGATGTTGGTCATCATCGATTCATCGACGATTGGCCCCTTGGTTTTCGGGTGGACTTTCACGCCAATGTTTTCCACGAGCGGAATCGAAGGGATCAGCCCCACGGATAAAAGCAAAGTGTCGACTTCGATTTCCCGGTCCGTCCCAGGAATGAACTGTAGATTGTCATCCACTTCGGAAACGATGATCTTCTCCAAATGCTCTTTTCCGATGACCCGTTTGACCGTGTGATGCAAATACAGCGGGATATCATAATCATGCAAACATTGGACGATGTTTCGGGTCAAGCCGTTGGAATAAGGCATGATTTCGGCAACGCCCAAGACTTTGGCGCCTTCAAGCGTCATTCGCCGGGCCATGATCAAACCAATGTCGCCGCTTCCCAAGATAAAAACTCTTTTTCCGACCATGTAACCGTCAATGTTCAAATACCTTTGCGCCAATCCGGCCGTCAGGACTCCCGGAACTCGGTCACCGGACAAGTTGATCGATCCTCTTGTCCGTTCGCTGCACCCGGTCGCCATGACAATGGCCCTGGCTTGCACGGTTTGAAAACCGTCGATGGCATTCGAGAATTGAACTTGAAGGTTTTTGGTAATCTTCAGAACCATCGTTTTTACTTTAAAATCGATGGGTCTTTTTTTAAGTTCATTGATATACCGGTCTGCATATTCCGGTCCGGTCAGTTCTTCTTTGTATTTGGTCAGCCCGAATCCATTATGGATGCATTGAAGGAGGATCCCCCCCAAATACAGATCTTTTTCCAAAACCAGGATTTTGGATACGCCATGATCGAAAGCGCTGATGGCACAGGCAATCCCCGCGCTTCCGCCCCCAACGATGACCAAATCATAATTAAGCATGGCGATCCCTTCCCTTCGTTTTTTCCAATAGAATATAAGCTCCCGAAGAATCAAATCTAAGGTCTTTTATGTCTTTTTTTAGTTCGCGAGCCAAGATCCCCAAGATGAGCGGTTCGCAAAAACCGCCCTGGCATTTCCCTGATCCCGGCCGAAGCCGTTTTTTGATGCCCTTGACCGAAGTTGCGCCGCAATGACGATGAATGGCGTCGACGACTTCGCCTTCGGATACTTTCTCGCACCTACATACCATGTTTCCGAAGCGGGAATCTTTCGCGATGATGGCATTGCGTTCTTCCGGGGTCTTTTGATTCAGACGGTATAAAGGCCGTCTTTTGGGATTATAAGCGGCTTTCGGGGTCATGGTCAAGGTTTTGGAAATCAGGTCGATTACGAAATCAGCGGTCGCGGGAGCCGAAGCCAACCCGGGGGACTGCATTCCCAAAACATTGATGAATCCATCTTTTTCATTGATGAGGAAATCATTGGATTCGTGATAAGCTCGCAAACCGGCGAATTCGCGGATGACCCGGTTCATCGGGATGTTTTCCACCATTTTCGTCGCGGTCGCCAAAACGCGGTCGAGCACTTCTTTGTTGGTGCTCAGATCATTCTTATCAGCAATGAAGTCGCTGGACGGCCCGAACATATAATTATGGCTGGTCGTCGGGGTAATCAAAACTCCCTTTCCCTTATCGGTCGGGATGGTAAACAAAACGTGGGAAACAAAGGGTTCCGAAAAATGATCGAGAACATAGTATTCGCCTTTGCGCGGGATGATTTGGGTTTTGCGTTCCGAAACGAAATTATTGATTTCATCGGCGTATAAACCGGCGGCGTTGACGACTGTTTTCGTTTGATAAGAACTTTTGTCCGTGATCACCGAAAAACTTCCGGAGGTCTTGTTGATCCCGGTCACTTTTTCATTGAGATGCAATTCCACACCGTTATCCATGGCGTTTTCCATCAGCGCTACGCAAAGTTCAAACGGATTGATGATCCCGGCGCTGGGAGCCAAAATGGCTTTTTTCACATTCTTCGCTACCATTGGCTCCAGACGAAGAATTTCTTCCGGGTCAAGAACGCTCACTTCGACGCCGTTTTTTTTCGCATTGGCTACCAGCGGGCCGATGGCTTCGGCTTCCTCATCGGAAAAAGCCAAAGTCAGCGAACCGATTCTTTCGAATTCAACGTCCAGGTCCTTGCAGATCTGATCATACATTTGGTTTCCTCGAACGTTGAGTTTGGCTTTTAGACTCCCGAAATTCGGATCATAACCGGAATGGACGATGGCACTGTTGGCGCAGCTAGTCACGTCACCGACATCGTTTTCGGCTTCGATCACCAATATTTTTAGATTATACTTGGATAAATCATGGGCGATGAAAGTTCCATTCACTCCCGCCCCCACGATAATGCTATCATACATATTTCACCTACAACTTGAATTCCCGGGTCGCTTTGACGGCCACTTTCCAGCCATGATACAATCGGTCCCGTTGCTCCTGGCTGATTTTATTAACGAATATTTTATCGATGGACCGGAATTTTTTAATTTCTTCTTTGTCTTTCCAAACCTTTACCGCCAAGCCGGCGAGATAAGCCGCACCCAAAGCGGTGGTTTCCAAGCAAGCGGGCCGCAGAATTTTACAATCCAAAAGATCCGATTGAAACTGCATTAAATAGTTGTTGGCGCTGGCCCCGCCGTCCACCGCCATGCTCTTGATTTGCAAGCCGGATTCTTCTTTCATCACTTCCATGACGTCCTTGGTCTGATAAGCAATGGATTCCACGGTGGCGTTGATGAAATGTTCTTTTTTGGTTGACCTGGTCAGACCAAAAACGGCTCCGCGGGCATCATTGTCCCAATAGGGAGTGCCTAAGCCGACGAAAGCGGGAACAACGTAAACCCCGTTGGAAGACGGATCCCGGTCGGAGTAAGCTTCGCAGTCCTTGGAAACTTTAAACATGCGCATTTCGTCTCGGAGCCATTGAACGGCGCTTCCGGCGACGAAGACGGATCCTTCCAGAGCATATTCGGTTTTCCCGTCAATTTGCCAAGCAATGGTCGTAAGCAAACCCGAAGATGAGTAAACCGGTTTGAACTTAGTGTTCATCAACATGAAACATCCGGTTCCGTAAGTATTCTTGACATCTCCGATGTCAAAGCAACATTGTCCGAACAAAGAGGCCTGCTGGTCGCCGACGATCGCCGCAATCGGAACATCGGCGTTCTCGTCGATCTCCCAAAGTTTGGTGGCGATCCCGTATATTTCGCTGGTTGACCGGACTTCCGGAAGCAATGAGACGGGAATTCCCAGAATCGAGAGAATCTCCTGATCCCATTCCAACGTATTTATGTTATAGAGCATGGTTCGCGAAGCATTGCTCGGATCGGTAATGTGCAAAGCTCCTTCGGTCAGTTTCCAAACCAAGAAACTATCAATCGTTCCGAAAAGCAGTTTTCCGGCTTGGGCTTTTTCCAAAACGCCGGGGACGTTGTCCAAGATCCATTTGATTTTGCTTCCGGAGAAATAAGGGTTGATAAGCAACCCGGTTTTCTTCTTGATCAAGTCAAAATAACCATCGGAAATCAGTTTTTCACAGATGGTCTGGGATTGGCGGCTTTGCCAAACGATGGCGTGGTAAACCGGTTTGCCGGTTTTTTTATCCCAAATGACGGTAGTCTCCCGCTGATTGGTGATCCCGATCGCGGAAATTTCTTTGAGAGTCAGACCGCTTTTGTGCAGAGCGTCAATGGTGACTTGATAAACGGTTTCCCAAATTTCCTCCGGGTCTTGTTCAACCCAGCCGCTTTTTGGACAGATCTGGCTGAATTCCATTTGCGCGGAGGCAACAATTTCCGATTTCTTGTTAAAAATGATGGCCCGCGAGCTGGTCGTCCCTTGGTCAATGGCTAAAACATAATTCTCCATGATTCACCTTTCCGCGTTATTCTTTCTTAATTATTCTATCACAAGCCGCCCGCCTTTTCAACGAACAAATGAAAAACAAATTAAGCAAAGCTTAATCTGTTTTTACTTGATTTGAATTATTTTGGCGCTTTTTTTCGGAACTAAAACCTTTCCGCACACCGGATTTTCATCCATCAGGTCATACCCGTAGTTTATTGAATAATTGACATCGTTTTGGTTATTGTTGACGATGGTCATGATCCTTTCGGCGCCCTTTTGGCGGGAAAACGCAAAAACATTGTTCCCGGTTGACTCCTCAAGGTAAACCCCGTCAACAAACACTTCGCTTTGGCGGATCTTCCCCAGCTTTTTGTACCATCCCAAGATCTCCTGATTAATGCCATCCCAAGGAAAAGTCTTGCGACAGAATGGATCGCGGAACCCTGCGATTCCGGCTTCGTCGCCATAGAAAATGGACGGTACGCCCGGGAGAGTAAATTGGATGGCCGTCGCCATCTTTAGTTTCAAAACCGCGTTTTGAAATTCGGTTTCGCTCATCAGGTATTTCGATTGCTGTTCTTTGTTTAAATTATCTGGATTACCGGAAGCAAAATTGGACAACAGCCGAACGGTGTCATGAGTTCCCAAATGGTTCATGAGGGAATCCAGAACATGTTTCGGATAGTTGTTGATCAAGTGCCGAATCTGGATGACCAGTCCGGTCAGGTTGTCATGGTTCAAAAAGTCGATGATGGCATTTTTGAGCGGATAGTTCATGACGCTGTCCATCTGGTTTCCGCGAAGGTATTTTCGGCGCCGTTCATAAGCCATTTTCGTGGAAGCATCTTCCCAAACTTCACCCAAAACCAGGTTTTCCGGGTTGTTGGCTTTGGCTCGGGCGTAAATCAAATCCAAGAAATTGTCATTCAGTTCATCGACGACATCCAGACGGACCCCTTTTGCTCCCAGGGTCAACCATCGGTCGATGATCCCAAACTTTCCGGTAATGAATTTAATATAATTGGGATCATTCTGATTAACGGTCGGAAGGGTTTTGAATCCCCACCAGCAAGCATACTTTTCGGGAAATTTAATGAAATTATACCAAGTGAAATATTTGGACGAACGGGATTGGTAAGCTCCAAGTTCAGGGTAATGGCCATATTTATTGAAATAACGGCTGTCATCACCGGTGTGATTGAACACACCGTCAAAAATCACGGAGATCCCTTTTTGCCCGGCTTGTTCACACAGTTCTCGGAAATCGTCCTCGGTTCCGAACATGGAATCGATTTTGCTATAATCGCTGGTATCATATTTATGATTCGACGGCGATTCAAAAATCGGATTGAGGTAAATCACGCCGACGTTCAGTTCACGCAAATAATCGAGTTTTTCAATGATTCCCCGAAGATTTCCTCCAAAGAAATCATTATTCAGAACGGCGCCTTTTTGCGATTCGTAATTGGGTACATCATGCCAATCGCTGTGAAGCACCGTCCCGGGTTTTTGAGTAACGGATCCCGAAGCATTGAATCGGTCAACCATTATCTGATACATTATTTTCCCCTTGAGCCAATCAAGTTTTCCCAAGAACTCCTGATGGACCAGCATCTGCCAGGAAATGGGATAATAATCGGTCAATACGCCGTCCAAATCGCGGTTTGCGCCAATGAAATGAGACCCGTATGAATCGCTGAATTCAAAGAAATACCAAAACAACCCAGTATGCTCAATTTTGAAGCTTACTGAATAAGCGTAATAATCGCGATCGGCTTCTTTTTTTTGCATTTCCAAACGGTGGGTTTCTTGATTTTCATCATCTCTGATCACCAAATGCATCTGATAAATATTGTACTCCCTTACAATATTAATAGTGATAAGGACATTATCACTATTTTTTACGGATCCGACCGGACTTTTATGGTTGGGAGAGAAGGGATTAAAGAGAATGTCTCTCATTGTTTATAAGCCTTCAGATGCCAAATTTTGGTAGCATATTCTTCGATGCTTCGGTCAGCCGAGAAAACGCCGGCTTTCGCGATGTTGACCAAGGCCATTTGATTCCAACGATGGCGGTTTTTATAGATCTCATCCATTTTATGATAGGTTTCCATATATGAATCGAAATCCGCCAGGCACATGTAAGGATCGGAGACTGGGAAGTTATTCAATAAGTAACGGGAAATGTTGTCAAAAGATTTGCCATTGAAACCGCGATTGAGCCGGTTGATCACTTTTTGGATTACCGAGTTGGAATTATAGTAATTGCAAGCGTTGTAACCGGTTTTCCACAATTCGTTAACCTGCTGGGAATCCATTCCGAATAAGAAAATGTTGTCCCTACCGACTTCTTCGGTGATTTCAACATTGGCTCCATCAAAGGTTCCCAGCGTCAGGGCCCCATTGATCATGAATTTCATGTTTCCGGTCCCGCTGGCTTCTTTTCCCGCCAAAGAGATTTGTTCGCTGACTTCGCTCGCCGGAATGATCTTTTCTGCCATAGTCACATTGTAATTTTCAATGAAGACCACATTCAGCTTCTCGCGGATCAATTGGTTTCGGTTGATGTCCATGGAAATGCAACAAATCAATTCAATGATTTCCTTGGCTACAAAGTAACCCGGAGCCGCTTTAGCTCCGAAAATGAAGGTTTGCGGCGTAACGGTGAGATTGGGATTTTCTTCCAATTCAACTAGCAAAGCAATGATCTTTAAGGCATTTAACAATTGTCGTTTGTATTCATGAAGACGTTTGATGTGGACATCAAAACGGGTTTTTGGATCCACGACGATCCCGGTTTGTTTATAAAGATATTTGGAAAACTCCACTTTGTTATGGTATTTAATCAAATCCAATTGTTTAATGGTCTCATCGTCGTCAACGAAGTCCAAAAGTTTGCATAGTTCTTTGGCGTTTTGGTAATAACCCTTTCCGATTTTCTTGTCCAAGAGTTCCACCAGCCGCGGATTGGACTGGCAAAGCCAGCGTCGATAAGCGATGCCGTTGGTAACATTGGTGAACTTTTCCGGCCAAATGTTCGCAAATCCTTTAAACAAACTGGTTCGAATGATCTCGCTGTGAAGTTTCGAAACTCCATTTACCATATTCGAAGCGATGACGGATAGATTAGCCATCCGAATTTGGCCGTTACTGATGACTGCCAGCCCTTCGATTTCCTGATCAGGAACTCCGGCGGCGTGGCACATGTCAATGAAATGTTGGTTGATTTGCTTCAATAAGATATAAATTCTTGGCAGGAGTTTGCTGATGAGCTCTTCCGGCCAACGTTCCAAAGCTTCGGATAACACCGTATGATTGGTATAGTTCACGGTTTTGCGAACGATTTCCCAACTCTCATCGAAACTGAGATCGTATTCATCGATCAAAATACGCATTAATTCCGGAATGCACAACGCCGGGTGCGTATCATTGATGTGAATGGCCACATATTTCGGAAGCGAGCGAATGTCGCCGTAATATCGGAGGTGGTCCGCCACAATGTTCTGAATCGAAGCGCTGACCAAAAAGTACTGCTGCTTGACCCGCAAAGTTTTGCCTTCGTAATGATCATCAGAAGGGTATAACACCTTGGAAATGAGGTCGGCTTCGTTGTATTCCTTCATGGCTTCCATATAGTCGCCTTGAGAAAAAAGTTTTAGGTTGAAATCCTGAATGTTTCGGCTTCTCCAAAGTCTTAGGACGCTGATCGCATCGCTGTTGGCTCCAGAAACCATCATGTCATAAGGGACAGCTTCAATGGCTTGGTAATCTTTGTAATCATAGATGACCTTGTCACCGACCTGTTTTTCTTCAACTGATCCTTTGAATTTGACGGTATAAACTTTATCACCGCGTAAGGTCAGCCAAACTTCTCCTCCCGGAAGCCATACATCCGGTAATTCCGTCTGCCAACCGTTAACGATTTTTTGTTTGAATAAACCATACTCATAGCGAATGGAAAAACCCATGGCTGGGTAACCGTTGGAAGCCAAGGCATCCATGTAGCAAGCGCCTAAACGGCCCAAGCCACCATTTCCCAGACCAGCGTCTGGTTCATGTTCATATAAATCTTCTAGTGTATACCCCAAGCTTTCCAAAATGGAACTGAATTCATTGACCAATCCCAAATTATGGATATTGTTTTTGAATGAACGTCCCATTAGAAATTCGATGCAAAGATAATAAACCCGTTTCCCCTTGTTGGTTTTCACAACATTGTTATAACTCTTGCGTTTTTTTCGAAGCAAATCGTTGACCGAAACCGCGCAGGCTTTATAGAGTTGCTCGATGTTGGCATCCGAAAGTGTGATGCCATACATCTTTGATAAATTATCCTCAACAATATCCCTTAGTTCTATTTTTTCCATAATTACTCCTCTAGAGCATAGATCATGTTACTGCAAAAGCTGTTTGTAAATTTGCAAATATGATTTGGCCGATACATTCCAACTGAAATCTATGCCCATAATTTTTTTGGCCAGTTGTGTGTATCTTTCCTTATCATTGTATAGAAAGACGGCTTCTTTGATTTTTTCTAACATTTGATTAGAGTCAAAATCTTTAAATGCAAATCCGTTTCCCAAACCGTCGTTGTAATCTTTGACGGTATCATATAATCCGCCGGTAGCCCGGACAATCGGAATAGTCCCATACCGGCTGGCTATCATTTGGGCCAAGCCGCAAGGCTCAGATTTCGATGGCATGAGAAAATAATTACTCCCGCCATAGATTTTCTTGGCCAGATTGGTATCGTAGGTGATCAGAACGCTGACTCGGCGCGGGTATCGTTTCGCGAATTCCAGGAATTTCTCTTCGAAATACCGGTTTCCTTTCCCCAATAAAACAAATTGCACGTTGTCTTTCATGATCTCGTCAAACTGAGCGATGACCAAATCAATTCCTTTTTGGGCGGTCAATCTCGAAACCATGCAAAGGACGCACGCCTTCGGATCAACGTTCAGGTTTAAACCCCGTTGAAGCGCTTCTTTGTTCTGAATTTTATCGGTGATGTTTTCGGCGGTATAATTGACCGGCAAAACATCATCAATGGCCGAATTGTAAAAATCAACGTCGATTCCGTTCAGGATCCCAACAATTTTATTGCCATTGATTCTCGTGATATGCTCCAATCCCGCCGCATAAATTGAGGTGGTAATTTCGCGAGCATAACGCGGGCTGACGGTACTGACGAGGTCGCTACAAACGATGGCTCCTTTTAATAAATTGATCAAGCCGTTGTATTCCAGGATCTCCTGGTATTGTTTATCGATGCCAATGATGTCTTCCAAAAAAGACAGCTCATATATTCCCTGAAATTCGATATTGTGAATGGTGAAAACTGATTTGATGTTGGTAAACAATCCCTGTTTTTTGAACAAGATGTCCAAATAGATGCTGACCAAGGCGGTATGCCAATCATGGCAGTGAATAATGTCGGGAACAAACCCGATGATGGGGAAGGTCTCGAAAACACACTTGGAAAAGAAAGCAAATCTTTCGCCGTCATCGAAATGCCCATAAATGTTTTCACGGTCAAAATAATACTTGTTATCGACGAAATAATAATCAATTCCGTCTTGTTTGAGCGTGTAAACTCCGCAGTAAAGTTTTCTCCAAGCCAAAACGACCGTTGTCTCTCCCAAAAACTTCAGTTGGTTTTGATACTTGTTGAGAATGGCCTTATAAAGCGGAAGCATGACGCGGACTTTATAACCGCGGTTTGCTTTGTTTATGGCTTTCGGAAGGCTTCCTGCTACTTCTGCCAAGCCGCCGGTGGATACAAAATTGGCGCATTCCGCCACAACGAACAAGATGTTTTTTTGTTTCATAGGACACCGTCTTTCTTAATGTAAATTAATTCACCGTTTTTGCCAGCAATCGATTTCGTATGGGTGATCGAAACAAATTTGTCGGTGATGACCCGGTTGACCGAAATCCCTTCGCTGATGATCGTATTCTGCATGAGGATCGAATTTTTAACGACCGCTCCTTGGCTGATCCGAACTCCTCGGAAAAGGACTGAATTTTCTACCGTTCCGTCAATGATGCATCCATCCGCGATCAGGGAATCTTTGATATTCGCGTAATCGCCGTATTTGGTCGGGGCCGAGTCCCGAACTCGGGTATAAATGGCCCGACCGGGTTGATAGAATAATTCATTGCGAATGCAATTATTCAGTAAATCCATATTAACTTTATAATAAGACTGAAGTGAACTGATGTTACCGAAATATCCGTCGAACCGATAACCGCATATTTTCAGGTTCCCCAGATTTTCTTTGAGAATGTCACGATTGAAACTATGTTGATTGCGTTCAATGGCTTGGGTAACCAGCGATTGAAGCAAATCTTTTTTTATGATCCAAGTGTCGGTCGATACATTGGCATGACCAACAAAGCTTTTTTGGATGTCCATTTTCACAACCGTTTTGTTTTCATCAACTTCCATCATGACCACCGGACTGTAATCGTCGATGTTTATGTCGGTTTCCCGATAAACGCAGGTAATGTCCGCTTTGGTTTCGAAGTGTTGCTTGAAAATCGGTTTGAAATCAATGTTGCAAACTTGATAGCAATCCGCCAAAACCACGTATTCCGCTTTGGCGTAACGAATGAAACTGAGGATGCTCTTTAGAGCTTCCAGACGGGAATTGTATAAGTCGGAACTGACTCCATAAGGAGGAAGAATGACCAACCCGCCGTTTTTGCGGGCCAAGTCCCATTCTTTTCCGCTGCCAATGTGATCCATCAGGGACTGATAATTGTACTTGGTGACCACTCCGATGTTGGTGATGTTGTTATTGACCATATTTGAGAGGGTGAAATCAATCAGCCGGTATCGCCCACCGATCGGAGCGGAAGCAATGGTCCGGTTTTGGGTGACCTCAAATATTTCTTTGTCATGAATGTTGGAAAAAATCAAACCTAATGTTGCCATGTTCAGCCCTCAAAATCTTTCTCGAGGATTGATCCCGGCATGACATGAGCGCCCTCGCCAATGGTGACCTGTGAAGATACCACCGTAATTTTATCAGAGGTAGGTTCGGTTGTGCCGACGATGCTGTTCTTTCGGATGATGACATCTTCGTCAATGATGCTATAACGAACTGACGCCCCTTCTTCAATCACGGTATTGGAGAAAATGACGCTATCCTCGACCAAAGCTCCTTTTCCAACCTTTACGTTATTGGAAAGCAGAGAATTGACTACCCGGCCTTCGATGTGACATCCGACGGTGATCAGGGAGTTTTTTACGAAAGCTCCGGACGCAATGAATTGCGGCGGGAAAGGATCGTTGCGAGAATAAATCTTCCAATCCGGGTCAAAGGTCTCAAAAAGCGGTTCTTGGCCGAGAAGATCCATGTTGGCTTCCCAAAGACTGTCAATGGTTCCAACATCTTTCCAATAGCCAGAGAAAGGATAAGCATACAACTTCTTCCCATCCGCCAACATCTTGGGAATGATGTTCTTTCCAAAATCGTTACTGGAAGTCGCGTCTTGATCATCTTCTTCCAGATATTTGTATAATTCTTCGCTGCTAAAAATATAGATTCCCATTGAAGCATTGGTGCTTTTTGGCTTCTTGGGTTTTTCTTCAAATTCGTAGATTTCATGATCGGCTTTGGTGTTCATGATTCCGAAACGACTGGCCTCTTTGATCGGAACGTCAATGACTGCAATCGTAATGTCAGCCTTCTTTTCGCGGTGAAACGCCAACATTTTCCCGTAGTCCATTTTATAGATGTGATCCCCGGAGAGAATGATGACGTATTCGGGATTATACCTCTTAATGAAGTCGACGTTTTGGTAAATGGCGTTGGCCGTTCCCCGATACCAGTCGGTTTTGAGTTTTCCTTGATATGGCGGGAGAATGTGCACTCCTCCAAACGCCCGGTCCAAGTCCCAAGGCTGGCCGTTTCCGATGTAATCATTTAAAACCAAAGGCTGATACTGGGTCAATACTCCCACCGTATCAATGTTGGAATTGATGCAATTCGAAAGCGGAAAATCAATGATTCGGTATTTGGCCCCGAAAGGCACCGCTGGTTTTGCAATTTTGTTGGTCAGCGCGTACAAGCGGCTGCCCTGCCCGCCCGCTAAAAGCATGGCGACGCATTCTTTCTTATTAAGCATGCGTTACTCCTTTCCGATTCTTTTTAAAATGACAATGGAAAAAGCCGAAATGTTTAGGATCAGAGATGAGTCCGAACCATGGCATGGGACCGACGAGGTCCTCAGGTTCGAATTTGAAAGTCCGCTTCCCCCATAGATCAAAGCATCGCTGTTCATCACTTCTTGATAACTTCCGCTTCTTAGGCCAAGCCGATAATCCGTCAGATTGATTCCGGAAAAGTTGATGGCGATGATCAATTCGCGTTTGTGTGCATTGATGCGCCGAAAACTCAGGCAGTTATAATCCGCGTCATCGCTGTTGATCCATTTGAACCCTTCCCAAGAACAATCAATTTCCCAAAGGCAACTGTGATTCAAATAAAACTTGTTCAGGTCTTTCACATATTGAAACAATTTCTGGTGTTTTTCATAGCCAAGCAGCAGCCAATCAAGTTCCTTGGAGTAATTCCATTCCGTGAATTGTCCAAATTCATATCCCATGAAACTCAGTTTCTTTCCGGGATGAGTCATCATGTACCCCAAGAAAGCCCGAAGATTCGCAAATTTTTCATCGTAAGTCCCCGGCATCTTATCCAAAAGGGAGTGTTTTCCATGAACAACTTCATCATGGGAGATCGGTAAAACATAATTCTCGCTGAAAGCATAGACCAACGAGAAAGTCAGTTTGTTATGTTGGTATCGGCGAAACATCGGGTTGGTCTTCATGTAGTATAAGGTATCGTTCATCCAGCCCATGTTCCATTTAAAGTTGAACCCCAAGCCTCCCATATAAACCGGTTTGGAGACATTCGCGAAATCGGTTGATTCTTCGGCGATCATCAGGGCGGTCGGGAAATATTTGAAGATCTCAGTATTCAAAGTTTTCAGAAAATCGATGGATTCAAGGTTGTGATTGCCACCGTAAATGTTCGGCTGCCATTCTTTTCGGTCATAATCCAGATAAAGCATGGAAGCTACCGCGTCCACTCGCAAACCATCCAAATGGTATTTTTCAAAGAAAAACCGGGCACTGGAAATGAGAAATGATTTTACTTCCGGCTTTTGGAAATTGAAAATTCTGGTTCCCCAATTGGCATGTTCACGGCGGAATGGATTCGGATCTTCATAAACATCTTCGCCATCGAACTCATACAACCCAAAACCGTCTTTCGGAAAATGCGCCGGCACCCAATCCAGGATCACTCCCAGCCCGCTTTGATGGGCTTTGTTTACAAAGTACATGAAATCGGCTGGTTGCCCATAACGCGACGTAACGCTGAAATATCCGGTGACCTGGTATCCCCACGAACCTTCGAACGGGAATTCCATGATCGGCATCACTTCAAGATGCGTGAAACCCATTCTTTTCGCGTAAGGAATCAGCTCATCGGCTATTTTTCGATAGTTAAAAGGACTGTTGTTCTTATATCTTTTCCAGGATCCCAGGTGGACTTCATAGACATTCATCGGCGATTCATAGATCGTCTTCTTGGCTTTTTGAGCAAACCAATCCTGATCGGTAAATTGGAACTCATCCAAATCATAGATCTTTGCGCAGGTTCCGCCATTGGTCTCAAAATGGAATCCATAGGGGTCTTGTTTAAAAAAAGACTTACTTTTGTTTTTTATCCAGTATTTATAGTTTGTAAAAATGGGAAGTCCAAAAATTTTGGTTTCCCATATTCCCTGATCAGAAATCCGGTGCATCGGGTGAACCGCCGAATCCCATTCATTATAGTCTCCGACCACACTAACGGCCAAAGCATGCGGCGCAAAGACGCGAAAGACATGGCATCCTTCCGCTTCTCGATGACAGCCTAAAAATTCATAGGCGTCAGTGATATAACTTTTATGAAAATCATTAATGGTTTTTGAATTCATCAAATTCTCCTCAGGGTAAACTCATTATACTATTTTTCGGGTTTCAATTCAATAAAGAAAGGAAATAACCCGATGCTAATTTTGAAAAGCCTTTGAAAACATGATAAAGTCACCAATGGGTCTTAACCGATCCGATGATTTCAGCGTCGGAAGACCTTGACCCAATAATTGATTTTTTCCGCCAATTTCGGGGTAAGGGCTGATTTTCGAATCCGCCAAACCCAATTTCCGCCCAAGAACGAAGGACGATTGAATCGAGCTTCTTCTCCCAAACCCAGATAATCCTGCATCGGAATGACAGCGGTATCGCAAACGGATTTCAAGCATTCCAAAATGGCTCGGAAGCCGGCGTCGTTGCGATTTTTGATTTGCAAATAATCCGTAAAGTATTGGTAATTTTCTTCGCTTAAGGTTCCGATCCAAGCTTCTATCGGCAAGTTGTCATGGGTTCCGGTATAAACAATGGAGTTTTTCACATAGTTATGAGGAGAATATTCGCTGTCCGATTCCGAGTTGAATCCGAACTGAAGAATTTTCATCCCCGGGTATCCGCAATCGCGCAAAAGGTCATAAACTTCCTTGGTCAGAAAACCTAAATCTTCGGCGATGATGTTAACATCACCCAGTGCTTCTTTCACTTTCGTGAAAAGCCGCATTCCCGGTCCCTTTACCCACACGCCATTTTCCGCGGTCTTGTCCGTGAATGGAACGGAGTAATAAGCTTCAAATCCCCGGAAATGGTCGATTCGGACCACGTCAAACAATTTCAGGCTTTCGCTGATGCGTTTGATCCACCATTGATAGCCTTCGTTCTCCATCAAGTCATAATTATAGAGAGGATTTCCCCACAACTGACCGGTAACCGCGAAAGAATCCGGCGGAACTCCCGCCACTGCGGCCGGGTTGAGTTCGGAGTCAAGTTGCCAATATTTGGGATTGGCCCAAACATCGCTGGAATCGTAAGCTACATAGATCGGCATGTCACCGATGATTTTTATTCCGTTTTCATTGGCATAGGTTTTTAGAGCCTGCCATTGTTTCGCAAATTCATATTGGAGAAACTTCCAGAAATTGATGTCGTCCAGGTGGCGGCTTCGGAATAACTCCAAAGCTTCCGGTTGACGAGTTTTTAAATTATCCCGCCAGCCCCCCCAGTTTCCTTCCGGCATGTTGTCTTTGATGGCCATGAACATCGCATAATCATCCAGCCATTCACAATTCGCAGCCGCGAACTCCATGAAATCATCAAAATCCCCAATCTTCAAAAAGCGGTTGAAAGCCAGTTTTAGGATCCGAAACCGGTATTGGTACTGAAAAGAGAAATCGACCGCATCCTGATTTTCGGTTCGCAAAACCGCGTATTCTTTCTTCTCCAAAAGATTTTTTTCACATAGCAGATCCAAATCGATGAAATACGGATTTCCCGCGAACGCCGAAAAGGTCTGATACGGCGAATCTCCGTAGGATGTGGGCCCAAGCGGCAAGACCTGCCAATATTTTTGTCCGGATTTTTTCAAAAAGTCTACAAATTCATAGGCTTCTTTCCCAAAGGTGCCGATTCCGTAAGGATTGGGTAAAGAAGAAATGTGCAATAAAATTCCACTGCCTCGCATGTTATTTATCCTCCTCTAATTCTAGGACCATTGCTTCAAATGGCTTCATGATGTCAGGGACTTGGTTCCTTTTATAATTGGACAGAATGATCGCTTTGGTCCGATAAGGTAAATTTCCCAAGGTTGCGGGCTGGCCCAACAAATTGGCCAAAACGAGAATTCGTTTGTTTTTGTGTTCACGGATGTAACCGTAAATTTGGGGGTGATCCGAAAGAATCTGATCATACTTCCCGTAGACAATCACATCTTGGTACGGACTGCTTTTTCGGATCTGAATGATCTTTTGGTAGAAGGAAAAAATCGAATTTGGATCATGGATTTGCCCTTCAACGTTGATTTTATGGAAATCGCCAATGATATTCCAAGGTTTGGTTTTCGAAAATCCCCCGTTTTCGGCGTCACGCCATTGCATTAGGCTTCGGGCGTTATCTCTTGAACTGAAGGAAGCGGCCGCAATGTACTCCGCCGGATCCTGATGATAGCGCTCAACGTTAATGTGATACTGGGTGATCGTGGAAACATCGCGGAAATCGTCAATTGATTTGAATTCCGGATTGGTCATTCCGATTTCTTCGCCATTGTAAATGAATGGTGTCCCCCACATGAAATAGAGGGCAGTCGCCAACATTTTTGCGCTTTCAACATGATAATGTTCCGGGTCTCCGTATTGCGAAACCAACCGGGGCTGATCATGGTTCAACCAGTAGATGGCATTCCATCCCTGTCCGAACAATCCCTTTTGCCATTTATTGAACACTTCTTTCAGCCGTTTGACATCGGTTGAAAGTTGGGAACGATTCTTGGCTCCCCAGCCGTTATTGCACCAGTTATGATCAAAGTTGAAAACCATGTCCAGTTCTTGGTTTTTTGGAAGGGTAAAGTTGACTCCATCCATGACCGGAGCATTCCCCCCGACTTCACCGATGGTCACAAGGTCATATTTCGAAAAAACTCTTTCATTCAGAATTTTCAAATAATCATGCAGTTTCGGAAGATTCGAGAACTTTCCCCATTCGGGTTTGAACTCATGATCGGGAAACTGGGTCGAATCTACGAAATCGGCTTTGGCCAGATGGGAAACCGCATCGATTCGAAACCCGTCGACCCCCATCTCGCACCACCAAGTCGCCATCTTCACTATTTCATCAATGACTTTGGGGTTTTTCCAATTGAGGTCGGGCATCTTCTTGGAAAATATCTTCATGTAATATTCGTCCGTCAAAGCATCATATTCCCAACAGCTTCCTCCGAAAAACGAAGCCCAGTTGGTGGGTTCAAGGCGAACATTATCTTTGTAACGAGGTTTTTGCCAAATGTAATAATCGCGGTAAGGATTTTCCCGGGATTTTCGGCTTTCTTTAAACCAGGGATGCTCGTCGGAAGTATGGTTAAGAACCAAATCAATGACGACCCGAATGTTCAAACTGTGCGCCTTTTGGATCAAAGTTTGGATATCGCCGATGGTCCCATAATCTTTGGAGACCGAATAGAAATCGGAAACATCATAGCCGTTGTCATCCATTGGCGATTCATAGAACGGACAGATCCAAATTAAGTCAACGCCCAGTTTTTTGATGTATTCGAGTTTTTCGATGATGCCGGGCAGATCCCCGATCCCATCATGGTTTCCGTCATAGAAACTTCGGATGTAGATTTGATAACCGAAAGCTTCCTTCCACCATTCCTTTTTCATATTTACTCCTAAAAAGAGAGACATGATGACCCCATCATGTCTATCTCTATTATCCTTTTGTTGCTCCAGCGGTGATTCCTTGAATCAGATAGCGTTGGAAAATCATATACAGTAAAGTAATCGGCAATGCCACAATGAGGGCTCCAGCCGCAAAGGTCGTGTAATTGGCTTTATCCATACCGGAAATCATGTCAAACAAACCAATGGCCAGGGTCCAAACCTCTTTGATGTCCCCAGAATAGGTCGGGCTGTTCAACAAATAGTTTGGAAGCATATAGTCCATCCATGGCGCCATGAATTGGGATACGGCTACGAATGACAGAATCGGAACCGAAAGCGGCAGAATGATCTTCGAGAAGATCTGCCATTTGTTGGCGCCGTCCAGCATGGCGCTTTCATCCAAGTCTTTCGGGATCTGTTGCAAATAACCCTTGATCAGCCAAAGATTGAACGGAATCGCTCCCCCAACATACAAAATGGTCAAAGCCCATGGCTTGTTTAAAAGTCCGAAAGTATCGAACAAAGTAAACATGGCAATCAGTCCCATAAAGGACGGAAAGGCTTGCAAAACCAAAATGGTGATCAATCCGACTTTTTTGCCTTTGAATTTGAATCTGGCGAAAACATAGGCCGCTCCGGTGATGAAGACGACTCCCAAAACCATGTTCAGGACCGCAATGATGATGGTGTTCTTATACCAGTACCAGAATTTGGTTTCCGTAAACAAGCGGGTATAATTGGCAAAGGTCATTCTCGCCGGCCAAAAGGTTGTTGGCAATCCCGAAGTGGTCGAAAATGAGGATCCGACCAAGTAGATGACCGGGACCAAAACGACGGCGGCGAGCAATACCAGTTCACCAAATGTCAGCAGTTTCATTAATATTTCTTTTACGCTAAAAAACTGAAGGAAAGTCCCTTTTTGGACGTTTTTGATGGATGCCGCCCGGAAACAGTGTATTATACCATAAACAGGGATCAAAGACCAGAGGGCACCTTTAAATCGTGAATGGCCTTTTTTCTCGAAAACTTCAGCACCGATGGCATCCTGCGTAAAGTAAAGAACGATAGCTAAATAAACAAGGAAAATCGTTAAAAACAATGGCATGATTAATCCTCCTTAAAGGCTCGGGTTCGGGAATAGTTCCAAGCCGCAATCGATCCAACAATGAAAAAGATCAAAATCGAGAATACCGAAGCCATGTTGTAGTACTTCTCGTTTACCGTCAGCGTATACATCCACGATATCAGAATGTCGGTATCGCCAGCAAAAGCCGTATTATAGCCGTTGTTGGCCCCGCCTTGAGTGATGAAGTAAATGACACCAAAGTTATTGAAATTCCCTGAGAAAGTCATGACCAGCAGCGGAGCCGCCGAATACATAACCAATGGGAAAGTAATCAATTTGAATTTTTGAGATTTGTTGGCGCCGTCGATGTCCGCCGCCTCATACAGAGTTTTGTCTATTCCAACCATGATCCCGGTCATTAGAGCCATGAAATACGGGAATCCGAGCCAAATGTTAACGATGATCAAAGTGATCCGAACAAACCAAGGATTATGCGGGTTGGTGAACCATTGAATGTTTTCATTCCCCAGATAGAATAGTTTCGGAAGCGTCCCGGCCATGAATTCTTCAATTCCCCGGCCCAGCATTCCCCAATTTTCAAGGATTTTATAAACCCCCAATTTGTTAAGAAAGGCATTGACGACTCCATTTTCGTTAAAGAAGTTCGCGAAGACCATTTGGGAAATGATCGCCGGAACCGCCCAAGGAAGAATGAGCAAAGTTCGCCAGAATTTTTTGAGGGGAACTCGTTCGGAATTGATGATGACGGCCTGGAAGAAACCTCCGAAGAAACAGGTAACGGTGGAAAAAATCGCCCAGATGACCGTCCAGAAAAATACTCTCCAGAAAGTAGCCCCAAACGGAATTCCGACGCTTTCTCCAAAATTGAAAACCAGGATGAAGTTCTCGAGGCCGACCCAATCAAACAATCCAACATCGGCTACGTTACCGTTATAGGACGTGAAAGCAATCAGGAAGCCAAACAAAATCGGCATGATCGAAATAAAGGTCAAGACGAATAAGGCTGGCATAAGCACGATATATTCAAATGATGACTCATACATCTTCTTGAAATATTCCTTGTCTCTAACAAAAATGTGATCTTCACGGTATTTCTTGCTGGTGTTATAAGCATCGCGAACGTTCCAAATAAATATGATCAAAAAATAGAATAACAAAAGCGTGGAAATCAAGCCTTTGATGAGCAAATACGACGAATTGTGACCTTGAATCGGAAGATTCGTCAAAACCGAGTCCCCAATATCTGAGACATCAATGGCCGTTGACAACTTGTCAATTTGATAAAAGTCGGTTTTCCCGGCGGTTCCCAAAGAAACGATGGCCCAAAGGCCTTTCAAAAAGAATCCCGCCCGGTCATAAAAGAAGTTGTCAAAGGTGGTTTCGAAGTATTCTTTCATATCCGGATTCATTTCGAAGTAAACCCGAAGTTTGAACTTGGCGAAATCTTCAGAGGTGTTCGATTTGTACAAACTTTGGAAATCTACGAAATACTCGGATAAATATGCTGAAAACACGGTTGCTCGATATTTACCGCCTTTTCCTTCCGGATTGAAGTAACCATAAATGGTGGTTGCGTTATAAAAAAGAGAATCCGGAATCTTGGAAGTCTTGGTTAAATCATCGGACAACGGATCCGTTTCCAGAATCCGGTCATCCTCATCGAGAATATTATCAAACCGATAAACGGTCAGAGCCGCGTTTTTATAAATGTCAACTTCATTGTAGAATTTCGTATAATCAGCGTTGGCATAAATGTTTCCGGGCCGATCCAACTGATCGAAACCGCTTATTTCCGCCGCGGTCAATTGGTCATTTTCATCATTGACGTTGATGTAAACATATTCCGGATCGTTTGATGTCCCTTGATTATACTTGTAATATTCAATCCCTCCTGGAGATTGGTAGGTCGTAAAGATGGGCGTAAAGCCCGTTAAACTGGCAATGATCCCATCATCTTCGCCGGGAATCAAATCCGATACCCGGTCTTTCCCCTTATTGGCTTCGGAAGCTTGAAGCTCTTCTGCTAACACATAGTACTTGATCTTGCTTCCTTCTTTGATGTCGGTGGCTAAAAACTGAATCAGTTCTTCTGATGTAAAGTCATCGGCTTTGTGTTCATTGTAAAAGGTATCAAAAGAAGTCATTCCCGGCATTCCGTCAAGCACGTCCGCTTTGTAAGTGCTGATGAAACGGTTGACAAAGTTTTGGTTAAAGTCCACGCCCGGGACTTTCTCATACGGGGTAAAGCCGGTGATATAACGGCTTGTCCCAATTTCAATGGAAAACAGCATTACAAAAAAGACAAAGAAAAACAAGGCCTTCCAATATTGCTTGTTGAAGACTTGACCTAACCCCCAAATAAACCCGGAAGCAACGGCTTTCAGTATGTGCAAAATTTTCCCTTTCACAATTTACCTCCTAATAAGAAACAGGTGGCCGGTTAAGGCCACCTAATTTCACTTATTGTTCATTAAGATGCCAAATCTCTGCTTGCTTTATAGGCTTTTTCGGCGGTAACTACTTCAGTGGCAATTACTCCGTCAGCATTCCAAATGTTTTTCATCATTGATTCAGCTGGTCCCCAGTAGTAAGTGACTTCTGGGATGGTTGGCATTGGCACGGAAGTAGACAATTGTTCCAACATGGTGGCAATAACGGCATCGTCTTTGATTCCGGTAATGGTTGCAAGAATGGTATCTTTCAAAGCTGGGCAATCCCCGGAAGTCCGATAAAGAATTTCTGCAGCTTGGTTGCTTTGCAAGAATTCAACAAACTTCATGGCGGCGTCAGCGTTTTTGGAATACTTGTAAACCGAAACCATTTGGGCGCCCGCGAAAGTCTTCGGGGCGTTTCCGTTGATGGTCGGAAGAGTGATGTTTCCAAAATCAATTCCAGCGGTACGGAATTGCTGAGTGCTCCATGGGCCGGTCATTACAAACGGTAAAGTGCCTTCTTCGAAAAGAGTCAAACCATTGATGGAGTTATGAGTGCCTTCTCCGGTTACTTCCGGTTTCAGGTTGTCAATCATCCATTGGATGGCCGCAACGGATTCTGTCGCTTCAAAGCCGACTTCGGTTGCATCACTTAGGTTCGGGCCAAACGGTGTCCATCCGAATGCTCCGTAAATGCCTTGTAAGAAATAAGCATCAGCCCAGTGCGATCCGGTTGCGAAGTAGCGTTTTCCTTCGTTGGCAGCGCGGTAAGTAGCCGAGTCAGCCAGCAGTTCTTCAAAAGTAGCCGGCAGATCAGCTTCTTGTACTAAAGCTTTGTTATAATAAATGGTGACGGATTCGATGGAAATAGGAACCGCAAACAAACGTTTTTCAGTTCCGGCCGCACATTCAAAGCTTCCGGTTTCATCGTCATAGCACGATGTAGCGATGTTCATCGCAACCGGCAGAATGCGTTCTACCAAACGAGTCTTCATTGCATCTGGCAACACATAAACCAAATCATCCAGAATGGCTTGGGCCATGTGGTCATGAGGGAATTGGAACACATCGGCACCTTTTCCCGATTTTCCGTATGTTTTCAACTTTTCACGAGCATCAACGGTTCCCATGTGTTGGAATTCAACGGTGATTCCCGGATTGAGAGCTTCGAAAGCCGGAATGATCTCGGCCATGAACACGCCCTCAGTATCATCCATCCATACTTTTATTACTTGTGATTTTGATTGTGTTTCATCGAATTTGATTAATTCTCCGGTGGTTGACGTTGTAGCTGCGGTGCAACCAACGATAATGAACAATAACACAAATGCGGAGATTAAAGCAACTATTTTTTTCATTTTATATCTCCTTTCCGCTTACGCAAATCTTCTTCGTCTGAAGAAGAATACCAGTCCCAATAAACCGAATCCAACCATTATGCTGGCGCTGTTGGTCTTGCATCCGCCCTCTGGGCCAACAACGGTAATGCTGAATTCCAATTGTCCAACGTTACCCCATTCGTCGACGACTTCCAAAGTGATCGGATATACGCCGACTTGGTTGGTATCCAATGTTCCTTCTCCCGGAGCAACATAAACCTTTGAAGTAAGGTTGGCATCGCGGTCATCAGTTACTCGGTAAACAGGGAATAATGCTTGGTCCCATTTCTCTCCCAAGTCAACGGTGATGACAGTATCAGGATCTACCAACGTAATGACTGGGGCTTCGGTATCAAGATCAAGAGCTAATTCAGCGGTCAACAATAAATCGCCTTCAAGCCCGTTGTTGAAATACAATGTGTAAGTTTTTGTATTGTCCAATTCATTTGCTTCTGCCAATTGGATAACGAATTCGTTAGTGGAATCAGCAGTAGTATTGTAGTCGATCTGTAAAATCGGAACAACGGTTTCGCCTTGTTTAAGGGTGAAGTAAGTCAAGAGATCAATGAGACCCATGATGTCGCGAACATATTCTACATCGCCGTATACGTCAACAAAAGTGACAGTTCCGCCGAATGCAACCGGTGCGAATTCGATTCGGGTGTTAAAGAGGGTTCCAACGGTAACATAAACAACTTTAACTTCGCCGGCTGTCATGGTCTGGAATCCAGAAATGTCGCCAGTGTGTTTCTTGGACGGGTCATCTCCCGCGTAAACTAATAATCCAGGGTTCTTAACTCCGTCAGGAGTGAATTGCAACATAGCAGCTTTTCCCTGAACCGGGGTAGCAAGCGGTGATTTGAAACCATCCACGAAAATTTCGGCTGGAGTTGCCCATGCTGGTTCAGTGAAATTTTCCCATCCGCCCCATGCATGAACTCCCAAATTCTCTTCATAAGTTCCGGTTTGATCATAGTACAAAACGAAAATGTTGGCTTTGGCCGGATCAGTAACAAACACTTGTTGCAATCCGCCTTGGAAGTAATAAGCGTGAATTTCGGTTACGGTTCCGGCTTTGATGGCAGTCACATCAAAATTGATTTGCTGCCCATCCGGGGTTTCCCGATAATTCCAACGAGTATCAGCGCCAATGTCAGCTCCGATCGGGATGATGCCGATGGTGTCGGAAGCATCCTCGTCAATCATGATTTCCATGACTGATCCGAAACTGTCAACACCGGTCATAGCCACGCCATTGGAACTTCCATCAGTTCCGGCTCCCCAAGTCCACAAACCAACTCCGGTATAGTTGCCGTCCCATTTTTGATAATGGAATACCACTTTGCCTTTGCAGTTTACTGGAATGGAAGTCGGAGTATAAGTTGTATAAACCGGAAGATCGGTTGGAAGTTTCCATCCGTTTTCACTTGGAGTTACAACGATTTCTTGGCCGATGACTTCGCTAATGAAATAAGTCTCTTCACCGGTCTTCTCTTTGGTTGCAACCGCGATGGAGGTCTTTACGAAAACAACCCGAGGGTCTTTCGCAAAGGTTCCGTCCAAAGTCGCCAATGCAAACGGAATGAAATCAAACGAGAACGCCGCATCAGCGAATTGCTCGCGAGTCGTTGCTCCGTCAAATACGTTTCCGCCAGTGACATAGAAGACACGCACGGTTCCGGCTGCCAAATCTTTGAATCCTTTGATGTCCCCGTAAGAATTATGTTTCTTGGTGGCATCGGTTCCAGCGTAAATCAATAGTCCGGGGTCTTTGACTCCGTCTGGAGTGAATTGCAACATTGCGGCCTCACCAACGACGTTTCCTGGTGACTTGAAGCCATCGGAGAATACTTGAGCTGGAGTTGCCCATGCTGGTTCAGTGAAATTTTCCCATCCGCCCCAAGCATGAATTCCCAAATTGTCTTCATACATTCCGGCCGGATCATAATAGCACAACAAAACATTCACTTTAGCAGGATCAGCTACATAGTAGGATTGATATCCGCCTTGGAAATAATAAACGTGAATTTCGGTTACGGTTCCGTTTTTCAACGGGGTCACATCAAACAGAATGTGATAACCATCTGGAGTTTCACGGTAATTCCAGCGAGAATCTAAGCCAATGTCCTTGCGTAAAGGAATAATTCCAATTTCGTCCCCAGCATCGGACATGATATTGATTTCATAAACGCCGCCAAAATCATCAGTTACAGTACTGGTGACTGGAGCTTGGGTTCCACCGGTTCCGGTGTTCCATGTCCATAATCCTGAGCTTGAGTAATCTCCATCCCACAATTGGTAATGGAAAACAACTTTTCCTGCCGCCGTTACATCAACGGCATTAATTTTCGTACCAATCGTGAAAAAAAGTGTGAACAAAGTAACGATTGATAAGAAAAGTACGATAAGATTTTTCTTCATTTTTCTCCTCCTTGAAAAAGATTAAAGAGAGTTTCTGGCAACATCTCATTGCTTTCTTATTTTAGCACGGAAATTTTTATATGCAAGCGATTTCATTTGTGTAACGGTTTGCATATTATTTCCTTGTTTTTTTCATCTTTGGGTAACGGTTTTTACCATATTGAAAATGCAAGCGATTTCATTTATGCAAACCGTTACACATTTATTACGATTGAAATAAAACCGATTGTGTAGTAAAATGAAAATTAAGCAAGGGAAAATTGCCAAGCAATGAAAGGAACACTATGAGAAAAAGGATTTTTTTGATTATCATGCTTCTTCTGACCATCATCCCCGTAAGTTTGGCGGCCGTCGAAAGCACGGTTTCTACTCTGAAAATCCACTATTACCGTTACGCCGACGATTATGATACCGGCTGGAACATCTGGCTTTGGCCACTCGCCGGAGCGGGGGAACAGGTCGATTTTGATCGAGCCGACGCGACTTTGATCAAAGACGATTGGGGCGTAATGGCGACGGTGGATCTGACCGCGGCTAAATACACCGGAATTTCCAGCATCGGAGTCATCTTCCGAAAAGGCGCCTGGGTCGAAAAGGACATTGACGCTGATCGCTTTATAACCATTCCCGCGGTTTCCGAAGCGGGAATCCTTGACGTTTATTTCGTGGAAGGAGATGAAAGAATGGGATATTCACCAACTGATCCGAGCGGACCGGACCGATCCGATAAAATCAAATCAGCCTTTTTTTCCAAAGAAAACGAAGTCACTTTTAAATTGACGGCGGAACTTCTAGCAACGGATTTGGCTTTGTATGAGGACGGGGTTTTGTTATCCACGACCATGGTAATTACCAAAAACACCGGCAAGATCACCCTCGGCAAAAATGTTGATTTTGGAAAAACTTATGAACTGCGGGCCAATTTTACCAGCGGTCTAAAAACTTACGATGTAACTTTTGACGGGATTTATGATTCGACCGCTTTCGAAACGGCTTACGGCTACGATGGAAATGACCTCGGAGCGGTGGCAACCGATTCGGGAACATCCTTCCGCCTCTGGGCACCGATCTCTTCTTCCGTCGTTTTGAATTTGTATGATACCGGAACTCCGGCCTCAATGGGGGGAAGCGATGTGAAAGCATCGACCGTTGCGATGGTCCAAGACGTCAAAGGCACTTGGATTTATTCTTCGGGACAGAATTTACACGGAAAATATTACACTTATACCGTAACTAACGGCACCAAAACTTTCGAAACCATTGATCCATATGCGAAAAGCGCGGGAGTAAACGGAGTCCGCGGGATGATCGTTGACTTTTCGAAAATCAACCCGACCGGATTTACTTACGATTCGCGTCCAGATAACATTGACAATCCGACCGACGCCATCATTTACGAACTTCATGTCCGGGATTTGACCACCCACTCCAGTTGGATCGGACCGGAAGCTTATCGCGGAAAATTCCTGGGACTGACCGTCGAGGGAACGACTTACGAAGGCGTCACAACCGGACTCGATCACATCAAAGAATTGGGCGTCACCCATGTTCAGCTGCTTCCGTTTTTTGATTTTGGAGTAGTTGATGAAACCAAACTCACTGATGCCAAATACAAACTGGACGGAATATTCAATTGGGGTTACATGCCGCTCAATTTCAACGTTCCGGAAGGATCTTACTCAACTAACCCTTATGATGGAGCAACCCGGGTCACCGAGCTGAAACAGGTTTCTCAAGCCTTGGCGAACAATGACATTGGGCTGATCATGGATGTCGTTTACAACCACACCGGTTTGAGCGCTGATTCCAATTTCAATCTGATCATTCCCGGATACTTCCATCGTTTAACATCTTCCGGTGCCTTCTCGAACGGTTCGGGAACCGGAAACGAAACGGCTTCAGAACGCTACATGGTCCGAAAATTCATTGTAGACTCCACGTCCTTCTGGGCCACCGAATATAATATTTCCGGATTCCGTTTTGACTTGATGGCCCTTCACGATGTGGAAACCATGAACGCCGTGGCCACCGCTTTAAAAGCCATCGACGAAAATATCCTCATTTACGGAGAGCCATGGAATGGGGGAACCACTACTCTTCCTGCCAGCCAAGCCGCCGATAAAG
>Ga0247841_10002713_pt1 | contig 34547 bp, 32 predicted proteins | sample LaCruzMarch2015__2_FD_192410 | JGI IMG/M metagenome (GOLD analysis project Ga0247841, IMG submission 192410) | Freshwater microbial communities from meromictic Lake La Cruz, Castile-La Mancha, Spain - LaCruzMarch2015_18m | ecosystem: Environmental > Aquatic > Freshwater > Lake | place: Spain...
TTCATAGCACTAGATAAATGAAATGGTGATATTTAATAGAATAAGCCTTTAAGATAAGATTTGGTTTTTTCTTCTTTGGGATGATTAAATATCTGGTCGGCTGTACCTTGTTCAATTACTTCACCCATATACATAAAGATTACGTTATCAGCTATTCGCCTCGCCTGTCTAAGAATATGCGTGACTAAAATGATGGTATAGTTCTTTTTGAGCTCGATAAACTTCTCTTCAATTGCCTGGCTTGAAATAGGATCAAGGGCAGAGGTGGGTTCATCTGCGAGAATAATTTCAGGGTCGACTGCAAGACCGCGGGCGAGGCAAAGTCGCTGTTGCTGGCCAATTGATAATTTGGATGCCGGATCCCTCAGCCTGTCTTTCACCTCATCCCATAGATTTGCAACCTTGAGGTAGTGTTCAACGCGCTTATCGAGGAATTGTTTTTTTCTCCGTCCACTGATCCTTAATCCATAGGCAATATTGTTGTAAATGTTCATTGGAAGAGGGTAGGGACGCTGCGAAAGCAGTCCCATTTTTTGCCGGAGCTTTGTGATATCCATTTGGGTATGAAGAATATCATCATCATTAATAAATATCTGACCGGTCACTTTTACATCAGGGTAAATATCTGTAAGACGGTTCATGCTTTTCATCAGGGTAGTTTTTCCACAACCCGATGGTCCCAGGATAACCGTAATCTTCTTTTCAGGAATAGCAACATTGATATTCTTCAGGATATGTTGTTTTCCAATATACAAATCGAGATCTTTAATCAGTATTTTAACACCTTTATCCATGTCAGAAATTAATTTTATGTTTCTGATACCTCTTTGAATACAACCTTGCCAGTACACTAATAATTAAAATGATTACCGTAAGAATTACTGCAGAGGCATAGGCTCTGTTTTTGACTTCTTCAATTGGAGAAGAAAGCTGGAAAAATATTGATAAGGGTAAAGTTGCAGTAGGCTGTCCGAGTGAAGTAGGGATATGATCCGTATAACCGGTTGTAAAAAGTACAGATGCTGCATCTCCGATTGCCCTTCCAAAAGAAAGTAATATTGCTGTTACTAGTCCGGGAGATGCCTGTCTCAGAAATACTTTAAATGCAGTTTCAGAATGAGTGGACCCAAGGGATAAAGAGGTCTCTAATAAACCGGTATTGACCGTTTTTAAGACTTCATCCATAGCCCTTACCATGATCGGAATTATAAAAAGGGTTACAGTTATAATACCTGCTAATAAAGAAGTTTTAATCCCGAAATAGATCATGATTGTGAAACCAAAGGCTCCGTATACAATGGAAGGTATTCCCCACAGCAGGTCAAGTATAAACCTGATGGCATTGATCAGTTTTTTGTGTTTTACCAGGATTACATTCATTAAAAGGGCTACCGGCAAACCAATTGCGACGGCCAGTAAGGTGGCACCGATGGAAAGATATAGAGAACCAATGATTGCATTCAGTATCCCTCCCTCTTTACCAAAATAGAAACCTCCCTTAGGGGTTTGAGAGATCATTGCCCACGAAAGGGAGGGCAAACCTTTATACAAAATACTGAAAATAATCAGAAGGAGCAATATTACGATCAGGTTAGTGGAAATGAACATCAATATCCTGAAAAATTTTTCTTCTATGAATTTTAACTTCCTCATTAGCTGGTTTGTTTTTCAAGTCTCACTATGGCCATCCGCGAAATAAAATTAAATATCAATACTACAAAAAACAGGATCAATGCGGCCAGCATTAATGCTGAATCATACAGTGGTATTGATAACATTTCGCCGTAATTATTTGCTATCAGCGCAGGAAGAGGATACCCCGGCTGAAAAATACCTGTGGGGATTTTAGCTACGTTCCCAACCACCATGAGTACCGCAATAGTTTCACCAAATGCACGTGAAATACCTAAGCCCAAAGCGGATACTATGCCAGGGAAAGCTTTCCTGAGCAAAACAAGCTTGATCGTTTGCCACTGACTGGCACCGAGCGAAAGTGAAGCTTCTTTTAGCTCATCGGGTATTGTTTTAAATACGTCAATTAAGATGTTAAGTACGAATGGAATGATCATCACAGCCAGGACAATGGCACCTGCCAGGATTGTATAACCAGAAGTATTCACCCCGAAAAAAGGAGCCAGGTATTTCGAAATAAACGGAACAATGACGAGTATACCCCAAACGCCAAAGATCACGGAAGGTATACCGGCTAAAATATCGATGACCGGATGCATAATACGAAGCACCCAGCTTTTGGCGTATTGAGTGAGGTGAATCGCAGTTAGCAGGCATATAGGTCCGGCAATTAAAAGGGATAAAACGGTTACCCAGATTGAACTGACGGAAAAAGCCAGGAAGCCGAATTTACCGGCAAGCGGCCGCCAGTCGCTTGAAAAAAGCAGATCGATCAACGACTGATCTTCCAACAGAAGCGTTGATTTTATATAAAGTCCAACCCCCAGGAAGAATGGAAGAAAGATAACCAGGATCAGCCCAATCATCATCCAGATTAAATGCATCCTGCTTCTAAGATGCCGCCCAATTCTGTACCTGGCCAAGTTTACTGGAGTTTAAATAATTCACTACTGATCTTTTCATCCGGAAGCTCTACATAACCACCTTCATGCACATATTGCTGACCTTCAGTTAAAATCCAGTTCAGGAACAAAATGATAACAGGATTGGTCGGTTTACCTTTGGAAATGAGGTATAAATCCCGGGCAGGTGGAGAAGGATATTTGTTGGTTTGAATAGCTTTCATGATCGTATCAAGACTTCCGTAGAAGTTTTCTTCTGTATCAATGATACGGTTACCATTTAAATCAATCGGAATGATCTCCATGCCTTTATATTTCTTTCTTGACTTGATATCATAGGCATAAATCACATTGTTGAATCCAATCCCGTATTTATCATTTTTAACGGCATCTGCTATACCGGGATCGCCAAAAACACCGACACCCAGAAGGCTTTCCTGATTTTTCCCAAGATATTTCCCCCACATCTCAGCCGCACCGCAAGCATCTGAACGGGTATATACATTGATCTTGTTTTGATCTGGTAATTCGAGAAATTCACCCCAGGTGTGCATGTTATCAGTAAGGTAAATATCTTTGAAAATTTCCTGAGTAAAGCCTTTTTTTAAGATTTCGTCAAGAACAGGGTTCTGGTTGCTGATCGTAGGCAGAACGGCATCTTTTGTCACAGCTATGAACCATGCACCCTGGTCAATTTCAGACTGGCTTACGCCGCGGGAGAACATGGCCAGGTCAACCATGCCTGAAAGCACATCTGTCATTCCTTTGCCCGCTCCTCCTGCGGATATGTCGATTCTTACATCCGGGTACTTTTTCTGGAATTCTTCAGCCCATTTAACAGTCATGGGATAAAGGGCGAATGCTCCTGAAAGGGAGATCGTTCCTTTTAGTTCACCTTTCTTGTTTCTTTTTCCAGCCTCCGGTGAACTGCATCCAACTGATAGAAACAAAGCGGAAATAAATATCATTAAAGTGATCTTTTTCAGCATTTTCATACGTATGTTTTTAGAATGGTTTGTAACTTACTGTAATATGTGTATTAAAAGTAAGCCCAATGTATTTTAAAAATTTCAGTAAAATTAAAAATAACTTGACTAATGGATTTGAATTCTTTAAATTTGCATTGCTTTTGCCTCGTTTTCATTTTTTAATTTTCATGGGACCGGTTCTGGTATTATACATAGCTTTCGCTTCAATATCTTTCTTTGTAAGCTTTTTGCAACTTTTCATTTCCTTAAGGAAAAGTGGAGATCTCCTGTTTTTAGTATGTGCAGTTCTATCCTTATTTGTCTTTACCAGTTTTAGCTTATTAGCCCTTTGTTCAAGCTCATTTGGAATTTCCTTTCCTCCGCTTACTTTATTAAGGTATGTATTGTTACTTTATCAAGTTGCTGCAATTTGCTTCCTTGGTGCAATATACTATTTATTAAAAGTTCAAAACAGACTGCATATCCTGGTAAACATATCGTTTTTAGGCTTATTACTTCTAATTTGTTATATATTACCTGATAATGTTTTATTTGGTGAGAACGCAACAACGCGTATTCTTGTCCTGCCTCAAGGTGATCATTTACTTATGATTGCTACTGGATTCACCTGGTGGAGGGCGATAATTGATTTGACCGTATTCGTATTTTCATTGTCCGCATTTCTTTTATTGGTGAAGAGATGGGATTTTATCAGTTTCAGAACGATTATTATTTTATTTTCTGGCTTAGGTGTCATACTGCTGGCAGCATTGTACGATCAACTTGTCGACCTGGGCCTGATTCATACGACTTATATGCTGCCATTTGCTTTGTTCATTCTATATATTATAATAATTTTTATTCCTTTTGTTTTTTTTATCAAAGAGATAATTGATCAGCAAATACTCATCCAGCAGGAAAAAAAATGGAGGAATCTGATTGAGGAAGCAGATATCATTGTGGTTGAATTAAACAGGATGGGGCATGTTGAGTATATTAATCCGTACTTTTTTAAATTAACCGGTTACGAAGAAGATGAAGTTCTGGGGAAAGATTGGTTTGAATTTTTTATTCCTTCAAAAGATTACAATGACCTGCAGGGCACATTTATTGAAATCCTTGAATCCAAATTTTATCTTAATTACATCAATCCTATCATAACCAAAAATAAGGAAGAAAAATTGATCAGGTGGTTTAATGTCAGGACCATGAATCATTATGGGAAAATATCAGGGAGCTTGAGCATTGGAATTGATGTAACCAATGATAGGCAGGAAAAAGAAGTTCTGATTAAAAAACTGCAAGATGCCACCAAACTGTCATCTCACCCTGATTGCGGTTAGCCCAGGCAAAATAAGGAATTGCTCTAAATTTAAAGGGTATCTCGCTGGCATTGCCGGCTTTCATTTCAGAAGCAGCTTTTATGGTACCGGTTAAAGTGCCCACACCGTTGAGCAATCCTGTCTGATAATCAAATTGAATTTCCGCATATTCATCCAATATGAAATGCAAGACATCTGGCACTTTTTGGTCAATCGCTTCAACACAATAGATAACCGGACCACGCTGCAAGGCTATCAAGCCTTCATTAGCCTTAACCAGTTGATTCGATCTGACTTTCCTGGGCATCATCGGGAAATTCATGATAACCTCATCACCATTTACCCATTCCCTGTCAATAGAAGCATATCCATTTATCTGAATAAACTTGATTTCTTTGCCATTAATTAAAAATTCAATTTGTTCGGTGACTATGTCATTAAAAAAATACAGATCCGACGGAAATGCCTCATTTCTGGCCCAACCAGGAATCCTTACCATAAGATTAAAGGATAAAGGCTTTGTTGTAAATAATTTTAGCCGGATTTGACCTTCCCATGGGTAGTCAGTTGATTGCAGAAGTTTGATATCCTGACCTTCGATGTTAATTTCAGCTTCATTGCCAATAAAAAGGTTTACAAAAAGGTTTTTGCCATCAACAGCGTAAATATAACCAGGAATTGATGGCAAAAAGCGGGTAATGTTTACCGGGCAGCATGCACATCCGAACCAGGGCTTGCGGCTGTATTGGCCCTTGGAAGCCAGTGGGTTTGGGTAAAAGAACTGGTCGCCACTTAAAGAAACACCTGATAGCAAGCCGTTATACAGGACTTTCTCGAAAACATCAAAATATTTGGATTCACCATGGAGCAAAAACATCCTGTAATTCCACAATGCATTGGCAATAGCGGCACAGGTCTCGCAATAAGCATCCATATTAGGCAGGTCATAGGCTTCTCCAAATCCTTCGTTGTTGCCAACCGAACCTATACCGCCTGTGATGTAAGTTTTTCCTGAAACCACATCTGACCATAATGTATCTATAGCTTTCAAATATGCCTTTTCACCCGTCAGAGCTGCTACATCAGCCATGGCAGCATACATATACTGAGCCCTTACAGCATGTCCGACGGCTACATCCTGTTCCACAACCTTTTTATGCATCTGGTTATATTCATCTCCATCCGGCCCTCTTACATCAAGGAAAAACTTAGCCAGGTCAAGGTATTTCCGTTCACCGGTAACACGAAACAGCTTCACAAGTCCAATTTCAATTTCCTGGTGTCCAGGCGCTTTCTCGATTTTCCCCCAACCGAATAGACTGTCAATAAGATTAGCATTTTTTAACGCAATTTCCAGCAATGTCCTTTTGCCGGTGGCCTGGTAATGAGCAACTGCAGCTTCATATAAATGACCAGCATTATAAAGCTCGTGACTACTTTCCTCCTCATTCACCCACCGCTGCTTTCCTGCCATTTCATGAGTGTTTTCGGGATCAATCGTCCTGTTGGTATAAAGGTATCCGTCTTCTTCCTGAGCAGAGGCAATATAACCGATAAGGGAGTCAAGGTAGGCATTGAGTTTGGGATCAGGGTATAACTGCATCGAATAGCACGCAGCTTCAATATTTTTGTATACATCTGAATCATCGAAAGGGTATAGGGAGCAAAAACTGCCATTTTTTTGTTTTCCGGCAATGAGAAAATTGTCAATCCTGCCGGTTTCTTCCGCTTTCCGGAAAGCAATCGGGATCGTGACCTCGTGATTGGTTAACATCCGCCTGGCCCAAAAGTTATCGTTTACTCTGACTTTGGTAAAGACGACAGGTTTTATGGGATAGTCTGATTTTGAATTTATTTTTTTCTGACATCCGGCTGTCAATAAGAATGATAGGCCAAAAAAAACATAAATGGCCAGTAATTTTAATTCACTAATGGTTATTATTTCTTTCATTTTCTTTTTCAATGATACTCAAACAACATTTTATAAATTTACCAACTTAACAAAACGCTATAAAATTATTATTTATGTCTGATTACAGAACAAATCGAAGGGATTTTATCCGCCTGGCTGCTGCAGGAGCAGCAGCACTTGGCCTGGGCATGAAAGGAATAAAAGCCAATAATCAGGACCTGCCAGGATTAATTACCCCGGGCAGGCCATCAGGCCAAAAAACCGTGATGGGGCTTAGCTGTGAACCATTAGAAAAGGTAAGAATCGGGATAATCGGTTTGGGTATGCGGGGAATGGAGGCGGTCGGCAGATTGCTGTATGTTGAAGGTGTTGAAATTATCGCTGTTTGTGATGTGTTGCCTGATAGGGTCATACAGGCACAGAAAATAGTAAAAGAACACGGATTACCTGAACCTGTCGGCTTTTCAGCCGGACCGGAAGATTGGATGAAACTTTGTGAAAGAGATGATATCGACCTTGTTTATTCATGTACGCCATGGTATTTGCATACGCCTAATGCGGTATATGCCATGAAGAATGGAAAGCATGCGGCTATTGAAGTCCCTGGGGCAACCACCCTGCAGGAATGTTGGATTCTGGTCGATACAGCAGAACAAACCCGGCGGCATTGCATGATGCTGGAAAACTGTTGTTATGATTTCTTTGAATTAGCAACATTGAACATGGCGCGAAATGGGGTTTTTGGTGAAATAATGCATGCTGAGTGTGCTTATATCCATGACCTTCGCTGGCTGAAATTCGACAGGGAAAATGGCTATTATGATATGTGGCGGCTCAAGTACAGTATGAACCATAATGGCAACCTGTATCCAACCCATGGCCTCGGTCCTGTTGCACAGATCATGGGGATCAACAGGGGCGACAGGATGGAATACCTTACTTCTACATCGACAAATCAGGTTGGAATGAGCTTATATGCAAAAAATAAGTTCGGTAAATACTCACCCGAATATCAGCAATCTTATGAATTGGGTGATATGAATACTACACTTGTCAGAACTGCCAGAGGCAGAACTATCATGATCCAGCACGACACCACCAGCCCAAGGCCTTACAGCAGGATCCACATGATCAGCGGGACAGGCGGAATGGCCCAGAAATGGCCTGTAGAACAAATAGCCCTTGAACCTGAAGCACATGAATGGCTTTCAAAAGAAGAGTTTAACAAGTTAATGGTTCAATATGAGCATCCCCTGGTTAAAAAAATTGGGGAGAATGCCCGGGAAGTCGGTGGTCATGGCGGGATGGACTTCATCATGGATTGGCGAATGATCTATTGCCTCCGGAACGGACTTCCCCTGGATGAGGATGTTTATGATGCCGCCTCCTGGTCAAGTATCGTAGAACTCAGCGAAATATCAGTAAGAAATATGAGCCAGATGGTTGAAATTCCTGATTTTACAAGAGGGATCTGGGCCGAAACCAAACCGCTTGGTATTGTGGAGTGAAGTCCTGATTATCTCCAATATTTTATTAAACCATGGAAATTCTATCTTTGCATAGTTCTTCTTACAAAATCATTATGCTGACAAAAGAAAGTATATACGTTATTTTATTTTCCCTACCGGTTTATCAGTTACTTTTCTACACTGTCCAGCTGATCTCTTTTAAAAGGAAGAATCCGTCTAAAAAGTACCTTGGATTATTGCTTTTAAATATGACCACTTTCCTTGTAATCAACACGGTACATCTCCTTGGATATAATAACACTTTTTCTTACTTATATCTTATATATCTTCCTGTCCTGCTGAGTATTGCTCCTTCATATTTTCTTTATATTCTTTCAATTACACAGGAAAATCATGATGTGAATAAAAGGGAAAGACTGATTATGTTCTCGCCATCCATTGTATTTATGGTTGCTAATATTTTTATCCTGGGCTCATTGGATCAATCAACGAGGTTATCATTAATCGATCATGACTTTTATAACCAGGGAGCCGAGGGGAACGACATTCCCGGATTGCTGATAGGATTCTGGATCGGAGCTATTGTGCTGGTTTTTGGACAAATTTCTTTTGCCATAGCGAAAGTTTCAAAAATTATGCAGAAAGAAGCAGACCTCATGAGGAAAAAGCCATCTCACTTGGCCTACCTTGAATGGCGATGGATTCTGGGAATTTCTATCAGTGTTCTTATTTTTTTGGTTATCAATGCATTGATTGAAATGGTCGTTCCAATGAAACACCTGAGCCTTGTTATTGTCTATAATTTCCTGATGTTGCTTTCAGGTGGTATTGCCGGCTATCTTGGAATGAAGCAGGATGACCTTCTGAACCAGGTGGAAAAAATTAGTTTTATTCCAGATCTCCTTGACCAGGAAATCCCAATAAATAATTTGACGGAAAATAAAGAAACTATCACAGCTGATTTCATTTCGGTTGCAGAAGCAGAAGAAATCCATAAAAAGATAATAGATTACCTTAAATCCGAAAAACCTTATATTCAAAGTAACTTTTCGATGCATGATTTAAGCAACCATCTGAATGTCAGCCGAAGAAAGATCAGTTACGTACTAAATGACATTATCCAAAAGAATTTTTATGGCGTGATTAATGAATTCAGGATAAGGGAAGCAGAAGAACTTCTAATGAAAGATAAATTTAATCAATTGAAGATTGAAGTGTTGGGAGAAATGGTAGGATTTCAGTCTAAATCATCTTTCAATGCGTGTTTTAAAAAAGTTGCAGGCATGACACCTTCTGAATACAGGATGAAAAAGCGGCTTTCCTAAAAGACCATTGTTTGAACCGATTTTTAATAAGATGTCTTACAGGTATTTCATCAGGCTTGCTTATAATGGCGCTAGGTATCATGGATGGCAGATACAGGCAAACGCTGTAACTGTTCAGGAGATTATTACCAAAGCGGTTAAACTGATATGGGCAGAGGAATTTGAAATGATTGGCTGCGGAAGGACTGATACCGGTGTTCATGCGAGGGAGTTTTATGCCCACTTTGATTTGGAAGAAAAGAAAAGCCAGGAAGAATTGAATGAACTTACACGCAGGTTGAACCGCTATTTTCCGGAAGATATCCTGATTTACAGCATCTTTCCTGTCCCCGCCGACCTGCATTCCAGGTTCAACGCTATTTCCAGGACTTATGAATATCATATCCATACCCAAAAGGATCCCTTTTTTAATCATGCATCATGGTTCGTGCATCAGCAATTGGATATTGATTTGATGAACAGGGGAGGAGAGATCATCAAAGAATATGGCGATTTTACAAGTTTTTCAAAGGCCAATATTAAAAGGAAGACCAACCTCTGCAAGGTAATGAAGGCAGAATGGAAACTATCCGGTCACAGGCTTATTTTTACCATCACAGCTGACCGGTTTCTCCATGATATGGTAAGGGCTATTGTTGGAACTCTTCTTGATCTGGGCCAGAATAAAATTTCAACTGAAGATTTAAGATTGATCATCGAAAGTAAGAATCGCTGTAATGCAGGGGAATCGGTCCCGGCCAAAGGCTTGTATCTAACCCGCGTCGAATACCCTGATTTCCATGATAGTATCTTCATATATATGAATAACTTATAACACTGGAACACTGGAACCCTGGAACATTAATATGCTGGAACTAAAAAATTAACAACCTTGCACCAACCTATATACCTCGATTACAACGCCACAACCCCCGTGCATCCGGGAGTTGTAGAAGCTATTAGGCCTTATCTCGAAAACATCTTTGGCAATCCTTCCAGTATTCACTCTTATGGAGCCAATGCCAGGACAGCCATCGAGAAAGCCCGTGCGCAGGTCGCAGCTCTTTTGGGATGCAAAAACCATGAAATCATTTTTACCAGTGGCGGCAGCGAGTCGAATAACATGGCTATAAAAGGAGCTGCTTTCTACTGCAGAAATAAGGGTAATCATATTATTACCAGTAGTATAGAACATCCTGCTGTAGCAGAAGTTTGTAAATATCTCGAAAACCAGGGCTTCAAGGTTACCTGGCTTCCGGTTGATGATACAGGAATGGTTTCGGTTGATGAGCTTGAAAAAGCCATTACCAAAGAAACCATTCTTGTAAGCATTATGCATGCCAACAATGAAGTCGGGACCATCCAGCCCATATCCCGCATGGCTGCTATTGCCCGGAAACATAATATCCTCTTCCATACAGATGCTGCCCAATCTGTAGGTAAAATACCCGTTCATGATCTGGGCGCTGATCTGCTTTCGATTGCAGGTCATAAGCTATATGCACCAAAAGGAGTGGGGGCGCTCTTTATCAGGGAAGGGGTGAAGCTTGAAAAATTGATCCATGGAGCAGATCATGAACAAAATTTACGCGCCGGAACTGAAAATGTGGCAATGATCATTGGATTGGGAAAAGCCTGTGAACTGGCATTAAGGGATTTGGAAGACAATATGGTTCACGCACGAAATCTCCGTGACCGGCTTCATCAAAACTTAACCAAAGCCATTCCTACCGCCATTCTTAATGGTCATCCCGAATACCGTCTCCCCAATACACTTAGCCTTTCTTTTCCGGGTATTGATGCGAATACAGTTTTATCTGAAATCTCAGACGAAGTTGCTGCATCAGCAGGAGCTGCCTGTCATGCCGGGGAAACAAATGTTTCTGCTACATTGACAGCTATGGAGGTGCCGCTGGAAATTGCCCTGGGCACTATCCGCTTTTCTACAGGACGTTTTCTCAGCGAAAATGATATCAACAAAGCCTCAACAACAATAATAAATGCAGTCAACCGGCTGATGTCAGATAAGCCATTAGTTGCTGATTCCGGAAAAATTCGGTTAACTCAATATACGCACGGACTTGGATGTGCCTGTAAACTTCGTCCCCAGGCACTTGAGGAAATACTGCAAGCATTGCCGGTCAGTTTTCACCCTGATATCCTGGTGGGCAATGATAAATCGGACGATGCCGCGGTATACCGTATCAATGAAAACCAGGCTATTGTGCAGACTCTGGATTTCTTCACCCCGATTGTCGATGATCCGTTTACATTCGGTGCGATTGCCGCAGCTAATGCCCTTAGTGATATCTACGCGATGGGAGCGACACCTTTGTTTGCATTGAATATAGTGGGTTTCCCTTCAAACCGGCTTCCGATGGAAGTGCTGAAACAGATACTGCTGGGTGCATTCGGCAAAGCAGCCGAAGCCGGGATCCAGGTCATTGGAGGGCATACAGTGGATGACCCGGAACCAAAATTCGGCATGGCAGTTACCGGAATAATTCATCCTGATAAAATTTTAAAAAACGATGGCGCTAAACCGGGAGATATACTGATCCTGACTAAGCCCATCGGTACCGGTATCCTGGCCACTGCAATGAAGAGGGGAGTTCTCGACCAGCAATTTAGCAATTTAGCCATTCAACAAATGTTGCAGTTGAATAAAAATGCCGCTAAAGCCATGCAAACATTCCCGGTGAATGCCTGCACCGACATTACCGGATTTGGGCTTTTAGGGCATTTAATTGAGATGATATCCGCTAGCAAAGTGGATGCTGAAATTATTTCCGGAGATGTTCCTTTATTGCCCGGTGCTGAAGAAATGGCTGCTGCGGGCATTATTCCCGGTGGAACGGTCAATAACCTTGAGTTTGTCGAAAAATCAGTGATTTGGGACGATAAAGTGACTTACCTGGCGAAAATACTGCTATGTGATGCCCAGACTTCCGGAGGATTGCTGATTGCCTTACCGGAGAGATTCTCCCGTGATTTACTGGATAATTTAAGTAAAAACGGTGTTAAAGGTGATATAATCGGGAAGGTTATTTCAAAGGGAACAGGAATGATCACAGTAAAATGAAATCCGCGGTCATTCGCCAGGATTCGCGTCATTCGCGTTCTATTTTAATGCCATGCGAATAGACAAGCCAGCCCGAACGCACCGTTCGGTGCGGGCGGGAATGCAATGGATTTTCGCGAATTTATTGTGCTCTTAACAACACAATCCTCAAACTTAAGAAACCAGGATTCAAGAATATTTAAAGTATTTTTGTAAAAAAGAATCATATGCGCACTATTCGTTTAAGGATTGATGACAGGATTTATAAGAATTTGATGTGGTTCCTTCAAAGATTTTCCAGTGAGGAAATTCAAGTCATTCAGGAAAATAATGAATTTCTGTCTATCCAGCAATACCTAAGAAATGAACTTCATACCATTGAAGAAGGTACTGCAGAATACATAAGCCTGGATGATCTGGATAAAGAATTGGAATCCTCAGTTCGCAAACATGAAGATTAGAGTTACCAGGTCATTCAAAGATAGATTGAATGCCCAGATTGAATTTATTTTAATTGATGGGAAAAAACTGGTTAACTTAATGCACCATTATAATGTTGGGGTTCAGATTAAATCTACTTATGAAGTTAAAGAACTTGACATTGACTTTTTTGAAGGAAACTAATTACTGTATATTTTCTTAAAAAAAGTCCCTCACTTAACCCTAAACATTTAAACCTTAACACCCGGCAGCTTGACCATCTTTCTGTTTTCCAATTTTTTCAAAACCACCTCGGAAAGCATTGATTTTATTGAACCTCATTTTATACTGAAACTTAAGGCAAATGCGAAGTACTTTCCTTTTAGTTTCAGTTATGCCGAGAGGAACAGCGGCTATAAATTCGAAAACCTGTTCCGACTCGGTATAATAATAGGTGTCACGGATGAGATTTCAGGTATGTTTTCCGGTTGTTTCATGGTAAATCCCGATAGGGAATGTATATGGGCAGCCTATCAGCAGAATGTTTGATATTGGATACAATTAAAAGAATAAGGATGGCAATAAAATCCCCTCATTTCTTGTTATTAAGAAGTTAAAAACCAACCCGCCATGAAAACATTCAATCTTGCCTTATTGCTGTTTTTCTCCCTTGGTGTGTTTTCCCAAAAATGGGACAAATCGGTCAATGCCAATTACAACTGGACCTATCTTTCACAAAGCGTGGAAGGCAACTTTAACCTGAGAAAAAATCACAGCGTTATTTCGTTTGGGATGCAGGTATATGTGAACCAGTATCCTGATTTTGAGGATGGATCCTTTAAAAATGTTGGTTATACTGATGACTGGTACAACCGCATAGGGCTGAACTTGTCATACCAGTATTTCATCTGGAAAGACCTTCGTACTGTTAACCCGTTTTTGTTCTGCCAGAGCCTGGTTTCCCACCTCAATTTCCAAAAACAAGCAACTGATGGAATTGGAATCAATGGAAGAGGGGTTGAACTCACCGATCCTTACTGGATCTCGGAAAATGTCATCGGGTTTGGTTTTGTTTTTCAACTTTACAAAGACCTGAACGTCTTTCAATCTGCAGGTTATGGATATTCTGTATTTTTTGGCAATGATACTTACACTAATGATATCCAGGGAGAATGGGCCTATACGTTAAAGGTTGGTTTGCTTTATCATTTAAAAAAATCCCGCACTTAACCCTAAACACTTAAACCTTAACACCCGGCGGCCGAATTTCTCCATTAATTTTCCCAAAATGATCAAAATGGAGTAACTTTGTACTATGAGGATTTATGTCGATACTTCTGTGTTTGGCGGTTGTTTTGACCCTGAATTTGAATTGTGGTCTAACCGGCTTATAGATTTGTTCAAAATCGGAAAATACATTGCTATCATTTCCGAGGTGTCAAAATTTGAACTCAAGTTTGCCCCCGGTCATATTCAACAGATATTGTTAGATATCCCAAAGGATAATATCGAAGTGGCTAAATTGACAGAAGAGGCTAAACAACTGTCAGAGAAGTATATAAAAGAAAAAATTGTTACAGGTAAATCCCTTGCAGATACGCAACACATCGCCATAGCAACTATTCAGCAAGTCGATTTACTTGTAAGCTGGAATTTCAAGCACATTGTTAACTATAATAAAATCCGTCTATATAACTCGGTAAATTTAAAATACGGTTATAAAATATTAGAAATCAGAAACCCAAGAGACTTGACCGATGAAAAGTAAAAAGAGTAAAATATTCGATACGGTGCAGATGGTCCGGGAAATTCGTGATGCAATGTACCGTCAAGCTACTGATCCGAACTTTGATCCTAAAGAGTTTGAACACATTAAGGAAAAGTGGACTCGTTTATTAGAGAAGCAAGAGAGAAGCACTGCCCATAATGTTGCATTAAGTCAATAGCAAGACTTATTCGATTAGAAAATCAAATCATGATATTTAAACAACAAACCGGCTAAAAAGTGAACGAAAAAACAGCCGCCCTTATCGGCGCTACCGGCCTTATCGGAAGCCATTTGCTGAAATCGCTCCAGGACGATGAAGCGTTTAAAATGATCAGGGTGCTCGTACGGCGGCCGCTTACGATCAATCACCTGAAGATAAAGGTCATCGTAATTGATTTTGCCGATGAAGCAGCCTTTAAAGCGGGCATTGCAGGCTGCGACACGGTATTCTGCGCAGTCGGTACCACGAACAAAAAGGTGCAAGGCGACAAAGCTGCCTACCGCAAAGTGGATTATGACATCCCGGTGAATGCGGCCAGGTTCTGCGCGGAGACAGGTTGCCCTCATTTCCTCCTGGTTTCTTCCGTTGGCGCTAATAGCAAAGGCGGTAATTTCTATATCAAATTAAAAGGCGAGGTGGAAGACAAAGTCAGAAGCATCGGCATTCCGTCAGTTTCCATTTTCAGGCCATCGATGCTGCTGGGAAACCGGCAGGAATCCAGGCCGATGGAAACCATCGCGCAGGTGATAAGCAAGCCGCTCTCATTCCTTTTTCCTTCCCGGTACAAGCCCATTGCCGCCGAAGACGTGGCACATGCCATGATCGCAGCCAGCAAACAGGACAAGCCAGGATTCCATATTTATCACTTATAAACAAGATCGGTTCCAAACATCTCCTTCATTTCTTCAAATACCTTCCATTTATCTTCACCGTATTTATTGACGCTTTTTTTTACCTTCTTCAAAGGTTTAGGCAGAAGGAGGTTATCAGTTGATTTTGAGAAGAATTTATCAGCATAACAAATGATTTTTTCCTCGATAGTTTGAGGTGTCATATCCCTTTTTGGAAGAGAGAGATTGTGCTTTTTAATATCTCCCATGGTAATTCCTACACCGATATGGCGTTCACAAATGGGAGCGATAAGCTGAAGACCTTCCTTTTCAAGTAGTTCACGTCCTTTATATCCATGAGCCAGGTAGGGCAATTCCCCATAGCAACCGATTTCAGGAGCATTCGTAAAGTAAATTCCAATGTCGTGCAACATACCTCCAAACTCAATTACTTCTTCATCTGCCTGAAGTTCAGGATGTTTACGGGCAATCTTTAAAGCAAGTTCAGTCACCGCCATACAATGCGGCAAATAGATGCTATTTCCAATTGATCCGGGGGGATAGTATTTCTCAATTATTTCAATTATTCGCTTATCCATAAGTTGTTCCAAAGTTCCAAAGTTCCAGTGTTCCAAATGTTCAATGCTCAATGCTCAATGGGAAATGTGCAATGGTTTCCCTGATCCACTCCAGCACATCCCCGTACACCACAAGCCGATTCTTCTCATTCAGAATCTCGTGGCGGAAAGCACGGTAAAGTTTTAAATCAACTTTTGCCAGGGCGTGCTTTGATAGCAACTGTTTGATCTTCTGCGGTGCCTTGCCGAAAAATCCTGCCGGATCATCCTGACCGGCAATGATATACACAGGTTTTTCTGTCGGAATACGTTTAAGGTTATTATGGTTTGCTATAAACCTGATACCATGGAAGAAATTCTGGTAAAACCTGCTGGTGAGTGGCACTCCGCAAAGCGGAGAGCTGATATATTCATCCACCATGCTATTGTCGCTGCTGAGCCAATCTGATTCAGTCCGATTTGGCTTGAATTTCTTATTGTATTGCCCATATCCCAGGAAGATCAGCAATTTAGAACGATCTGAAGGCCCAAACAATGCGGAAAGCATTTTGGCGATCAGGAGACCCATGCCGGCTATAAGTGTGGATTGGCGGATAGCGCCCGAAAGTATAAATCCGTCCGCATCCCGTCCATGCTGCATCATATAAGTCTGAACCATTACTGAACCCATGCTGTGCCCAAGAAGGAAAACAGCGACTCCGGGATGTTCCGCCTGTATCTTTTCATTCAGCAAATGCAAAATATTCACTGAACGCTGCCAGTCGTCTTTCCGGGGAAAATGGCTAAGTTCTTCAGGGGTTTTTGCCGTCAAACCATGCCCTATGTGATCGTTGGCATAAACAGCAACCTGATGTTCGTTCATCCACCTGGCGAAATGATCATAGCGCCGGGCATGTTCCATCATGCCATGAGCGATTTGCAGGATAGCCAAGGGGTTTTCAGTGAGCCAGGAATATGCCTGAACTATAACATGATCTCCGGTCTCAATCTTGAATAATTCCATAATGATCTCATTCTTCCACTACATTATCCTTTTCGAAAGTATAGACAGAGTCAACCTGGAATGCCGAAAGGACAGTATTATAGAACCTGACATCATCGATATTGCCTTTAAAATAGCCGCCCCAACCAACGAAAAAGTCGCCTTCTTCTGTTGTATAAACATCGGTTGGAAGATCTGATCCGATTGTCAGGTTGATATTATTAACAGCCACAGGAATTCCGTTAGTATTGTCCCATGCTCTTTGTAATTCTCCATTTCCATAGAATTTCATAAACCCATTTGTAAATGTAATGGCGACATGAGTCCATGTGTTAGCATCAATAGCATAAGGATTGCTGTCACGGTCATACCAGGTAGTATCACCGTTGTAGGTAGTCTTAATAGTAAAGAATAAATAACTTAATTCCTGGAGACATAGTTTCCAGCCATTCCAGCGGTTCATTGCAATGATATAATCATAGTTAGGTTGTTCTTCCATTTTTATCCAAAGACTGATTGTCATGCTCTGAGGATTTAGTGCAGTTGAATAAGGGACTTCAATATTAGAACCCTCGTCAAAATGATAACAATAATTGGCATTTCCAAAGCGGTCGGCAGCTAATTGGGGAACCGCGCCACCCCCAAACCATGGATGACCTTCCGTCGGTGTGCCATTGTTCCCGTTTCCCGTGGCATCATCTGCATCCCCGTTAAACAACCAATGAGCAACCAGGTTTCCAGGTGAGCCACCGGTCTGATTATCCGACACGCAGCGAACATTAAAACCCCAGGTCTTGTTTCCATAATAGCGGTAGACATCCGGATCGCTGAAATATAAAGTATGGCTCCATGCATTTTCAACATCATATTCCGATGCCGCCCACCAATAACCGAATCTGCTAATATTAGTAAAAAAACCACTCCCAAATAGGAAACCGCCCGGTAGCCCAGTAAAACCGAACTCATCGATACCATTTCCCTCGTTGTACCAACCCTCAGTAGATTTAAGTTTGTGGCCAGCATCATAACCTCTCCCGGAAGTATCTGCCCAAATAGGATTACCAATGCCATACTGGCTATCAATTGAACCTTCTAATATGTTCCATTCCTCATCTATCGCAACATGCCAGGCAGGTGGGCAAATCCCTTGCACGCCCTGGACGGTTGTGTACTGCATCATTTCATCCCACTGATAAAGGCCGCCGTATTTGGTGCAACTGTCCGGTTCGTTGTTGTAACAGTATTTTTCTATTAAACCATTATCTGTCATTTCCTGGCTTCCCTGGATCATCGTTCCCACGTTCAGGTTTTCCTTTAGCCAGCACTGGCTGAAAATCTGTATCGTGTTGTAAATCCGTCCCTCATAATTCACTGTAGGTGTTCCCGGGCAGGGGATGTTGGTGGCAAATTGAAATGTATAAGTTTCATCGGTTTCGGGTGTATCCAGCATGCCGGATTGGAGCGAATTCGCATAGCCAATGTAAAGCAGTTCATCCCCGGAGCTAAAAAAGAAACTTTGAATATCTTCCCTCGCCTTGAGCCGGGGCGTTGCAAGGTCGCCACCCAGGTATTCAAGCGAACTGACCCGGTTTTCCTGAGCAGCATGATGCAGGATTTTAATACTGCTGCTCTTTCCTCTCCATTGTGCTACAAAGAAAAATAAGTTGCCACTGCCGATGGTAAACCTGAAGGTATGAAAACCTTTTTCAAGAACTCTGTCCATTTTAAGTATCACCCGTCCAAGCATATCTGCAATGATAATACCCACATCATCCTTTTCAGGTACATACAAGGATATGGTGGTTTGGTTTACCACCGGATTGGGGTAGTTCTGGAATACCTGAAACACATCTTCTGTTTTTTTTATTTCAGGGATTCCTGTATAATACAAAGATAGCACTGTATCGGGCCAGTATAATACTGTATCACCTGCCTGTGTAAGGTTCATAACTTTGATACTGTCGAGCTGGACATATAATCCGTTATTCTCTGACGTGAACTTCAGTTCCATGGCAGGACTTTGACCTGATGCCATCATTCCAGTGATAGTAAGCAGTAATACTAAAATGACCCTGGCTTTCATAATCTTTAGTATTGGCTTGTTAATATTGAAGTGGCAAGGTACGAAATAAATGGTTTAAATCAATTATATTTATGAGATGCCTGTTTTTGATAGACCTGCTATTGTCAGGGTCTGGTTTTTCGGAACATTTACCCGCTAGAAAGGAGGGGATATAAAAAGCAGCCGGCATCTACTGCCAACTGCTTACTGTCAACTTAAAAGTGAACCCGAAAGGAGTCGAACCTTCAACCTTCTGATCCGTAGTCAGATGCTCTATCCAATTAAGCTACGGGTCCATTGGTGCTTAAACCGCTGCAAAAATACATTTTTTTTCAGATAGATCATTATTAACGCTGTTTATTCTGCCCTGTGGATTATATTTGTTTTTTATACCGAGTCGGAACAGGTATTCGAATTTTTGCGGATTATAATTCGCGGTCATCCGCTGAATTCGCGAAAATCCGCCTTCTATTTTAGTATATAATGATCAAATTATTGCAGATGCAAAGCGAAGAACTTAAATCCAAATTCCTCCGAATCTACGGCAAGTCCAATGAAGAGATTCAATTTTATTTTGCGCCCGGGCGGGTAAACCTTATCGGTGAACATACCGACTACAACAATGGCTTCGTACTTCCGTGCGCCTTGAGCTTCGGTACTTACCTGGCCATTAGAAAAATGGATGAACCTTACCTGGAATTTCACAGTGAAAGTTTTGACTATTCCGCCAAAGTACCTCTCAGGGATAAATACGAAAAATCCGGACAGGAATGGATCAACTACCCTTTAGCTGTCATTGAAATGTTTTCACAAAAGGGAAATAAGGCAGGCGGACTTCAATTCTTTTTTTTCGGAAATATACCGCCGGCAGCAGGATTATCGTCCTCAGCTTCCATCGAGATGGTTACCGCTTTCGCTTTGAATGATCTTTACAATTGGGGTTATCATGTCATAGACCTCATTCATTTATGCAAAAAAGCCGAAAATGAATTTATCGGAGTAAATTGTGGCATTATGGACCAGTTTGCGGTAGGGCAGGGAAAAAAAAACAAGGCGATCTTCCTTAATTGCGAGACACTTGCCTTTCAATTGGTGCCGCTGAATTTACCTGGCTACCGTTTAGTAATAACGAATACCAATAAAAAACGAGGTCTGGGAGATTCAAAATATAATGAACGGGTCGAAGAGTGCCGTAAAGCCGTTGAATACCTGTCAAAGTCATTGAGAATCAATAGCCTGGGTGAAGTCAGCAATGAAAAGTTCATGGAATATAAAGACCTGGTCACTGAAGATACCATTTTAAAAAGGGCAAGGCACATTGTCACGGAAAACCAGCGGGTGCTGGAAGCCGTTAAAGCCCTTATCAATCAAGATCTCGCTTATTTTGGACAACTTATGATTCAATCCCACACATCCCTTCGTGATGATTATGAAGTAACTGGTTTCGAACTGGATGCCTTAGTCGACATCTCTTTGAACCAAAAGGGAGTCCTGGGCGCAAGGATGACCGGCGCAGGATTCGGAGGATGCACCGTAGCTTTCGTTAAAGATGAAAATCTCGATGAATTTATTGCAGGCGTTTCAGCGGCTTATAAAGAAAAAACAGGCTTGCAGGCAGAGTGCTACCTGCCTGAAATAGGGGATGGTGTGAAAAGAATTGCTTCTGATAGTTTATTGTAATTTTCTCAGGTACTGTATTGAAATATTTTCAATATCACCTTCAAATTCGTTTGACGAACTAATATAAAGTTTTAAATTGCTTTTGTTGAAATAAGGAGGGATTTTCACGTAGAAGGCATAATCATTGGTCTTACCCTGGCGGCTGATCGCATTATCGATTCTTATTTTATTATGTTTTACCGAATCTGATGTTGTCAGTTCTGTATTAATAAAGCATCCCCAATATCCTTTACTCTTTATATTAATGCTCGATTCAATTTTTAACCAGCTATTGCTTCCTGTTTCTGTATCAGAATCTTGCCCTATAATGGATTCAAATAAAACTTTACTCGAATATTCGGGAATTTTAATATTCCATGAAGTGTCAGTCTGAAATAAAACTTGTTTATTATATTTCTTCTCATTACACAATCTTTCGTCAGTATCCATCAAACTCATGTCCAATGGCGAGGGATGCGGATCTAAATAGATGCTGCAATAGTATTTCCTGTTCATATCCCTGTAATGAAGGATAGTTTTGTTGTATTGCTTAATTTGAAAGAGATTGACAAAAATGAGATAACAACCTAATCCATAAAATATATAGCTCCATCTGGTTTTCCTGATACGATTTATAAAGGCTGCTAAAGGCAATGCAAAAACCGGATAGCTTTGTGAAAGCGCTCTGCACGAATAACTTGCGCCATATCTCCAATCACTCCAGGCAATAATTATATAGATGTTGAGCAAGCAAAATGTTATTACCGAATACCTGAATGGAAATTTTTTTATAAAAAACATACCTATCATAAAGAAAACCGTAACAGGTGTATAAATAAACCAACCAATCTCCCAACCGAATAATACCCTCAGATGAGGTGTCAGGAATTCCCATTTACTCCCAACGTCATAAACAAACGAACCGGTAGCTAATTTCCAGTAAATAAGTTGCGGAAGTACGGCAATGAATCCAAAAATTACGAGAAAAAACAAATGGGATCTATTTTGTTTCACCGTTTTCCATTTTTCGGAGGATAACTCCCTAGTTTGAGTATTCCAGAGCAGAGGAATGAAAAGCATAATAGCTTCAGTTGGTCTGCTTATTGCAGCAAGTCCTATTATTGCACCAATCAATGAAGCCCATAAAATGGAAGGTTTTTCGTGCCATTTGATAGTAAAATAAAGGATCAGAACATATAAAGGGAAAATATAGCTATGGCTCATTGCCCCGTCAAATGAAACATATTGAATGATATTTGATGCAAGCATCAGTAATAATAAGGTCAGTGTGGTTACCAGGTCATTAAAATATTTTAGAAGAATTGTTCGAAGCAGAAAAAGAGCAAGAATGCAGTATATTATTGCTCCAAATGCAATAGCCAGTTGATAAGGAGGAGAAAAACCATCAGCTGGATAACCAAGGCTCATGGCAATAAAATGACCGGCAAAAAAGAATGGGCTTTCCATTATTGCCACACCACCAAGGTATTTGAACGCATAATGACCACTTTTGCACCTGTTTGCCTGATATAATTTACCTCCCGAAAGGGAATATTTTTCATCTATTTCAGGAAACCATTTAAGCTCCTTAAAATCATGGTAAATAAAAATGGAAGGCAGGTAAAAATAGTATCCCAGTGCATCCCAGGTCGTAACTACCAGGGGAGAATCTTTAATATATCTTTCCGGCGAAAAACGATGTGCAACAATAATCAGGCTTATTATAAAACAGGCTAAAAGCGAATATTTATTTTTCATGGAGATGAGGGGTAGTTATTGGTTATTGGGTATTGGGTATTGGTTATTGGGTATTGGGTATTGGTTATTGGGTATTGGTTATTGGGTATTGGTTTGAAAATCAAATTTTTCCGAATATTCCTGTTCCTATCCGAACGATCGTGCTCCCTTCCTCAATCGCAATCTTGTAATCGCCGGTCATGCCCATGCTGATCTCACAGAATTCGGGGTTATTCTTGAAAAATTCATTTTTCAGGTAACTTTCCACAGTCTTCAGACTTTGGAACTCCTGCCTGATCAACCCGGTATCCTCGGTGAACGAAGCCATTCCCATCACCCCGGTAATACTGATATTCTTCATTTCAGCGTACTCACGACTTCTTAAAATGGCTTCAGCCTCATCAGTATCAAGGCCAAACTTGGTTTCTTCGGTGGCAATATGAAATTGCAGCAAGCATTTGATTACGCGGTTATTAATTTCAGCATGTTTGTTGATTTCCTGCAGAAGTTTAAGTGAATCAACAGATTCGATCATTTCTACAAATGATGCAATATACCTGACTTTGTTGCTTTGCAGATGTCCGATAAAATGCCATTGCAGGTCTTTGGGAAGAAATGGTTGTTTTGCAATCAGTTCCTGAGATTTATTTTCTCCAAAAAGGTATTGGCCAGCCTGAAAAGCTTCCATGATCGTTGCGACCGGCATGGTTTTAGAAACCGCCACTATTTTAACATGGGATGGTATCTCCCGGTAGAACTGTAACAGGTTATCTCGAACAGACATAATGCTCAATAAAGTTCAAACAAATTTAAGACAGATTACCGGCTTTATCAATAAATTTGCGCTTTAATTTTTGCAGCTTGAAACGACTCTTCTTCTCAATAATACGTCAATACTTGTTCTGGATGGTTTTCTTCTTTATTCTGAGAGCCATATTCCTTCTTTCTAATATAAAACTGGTTGAAGCTGAACATATCAAAGCAGGAGAAGCTCTGCTTTCATTCTGGTACGCCCTGAAGCTCGACAGCGCAACAACAGGGTTTATCCTGATCATCCCAGCCTTTCTGGTTTTCATCCAGGGGTTATTCAAAGCGAACTGGCTTAATCATGTCAATAAAACCTTCACATTCATCCTGATCTTCTGCTGGACTTTGATAACTGCCATTGAGCTGGCGGCTTTCCCGGAATGGAAGTACAAATTGAATACCGGCGCTTTCGTTCATTTGCATAATGCAAAAGAGGCATTCTATTCAATTTCAGCATTCCAGTTCTTCAGCCTGCTCATATTTCTTATAATAGTCGCAGGTGGCTCGTTTTACCTTTATTCAAGGTTTTTGTACCTGAATCTGAAAGAAAGATGCAGGTTCATTATTTATCTTTTTTTATATCTTATTATCATCTTCCCTGTACTTTTTATCGTGCTAAGAGGCGGTTTTAATGATATAGCTATATCGGAGAGTTCCGCATTTTATTCTAATCACAGCATATTGAATTGGACATCAGTGAATTCCGGTTATCATTTCGCCGTCAACGTTATGGAAACCAGCAGGTATAAAAAATCAAACAATTATCAATTCTATGATATTAAAGAGGCCAGGAAAACCGTCGAAGATATTCTGAAAACAAAAAAAGATACAACAATCAGGATTCTGAATAATGAAAGGCCGAATATTATAATCCTTCTGATGGAAAGCTGGAGTGCCGACATCATTGAATCCCTTGGAGCTGAACCAGGAATTACACCTGAGTTTGCAAAGCTGGAAAAGGAGGGATTGTTATTTACACGCTTCTACAGTTCAGGTAACAGGTCGCATGAAGGTACAGCAAGCCTGCTTGGTGGTCATCCTGCATTGCCTTATACGACATTTACAGCTAACCCGGTGAAATTCCCGAAATTACCAAGTCTTGTAAAAACTTTGAATAAAGCAGGGTATCATTCTTCATTTTATTACGGAGGCCAGCTTGATTATGGGAATATGCGGGCGTATCTTCTTTTTAACCAATTTGCAGATATTGTCGAAGAACATGATATTGATCCTGAAATTCCCAGGGGCCGGCTGGGTGTTCATGATCAGTTTCTTTACCAGAGGCACATTGAAGACTTGAAAAAGATGCAGGAACCTTTCTTCAGTGTATTGTTCACCTTGAGTTCCCATTCACCTTATGATTTCCCGATGCAACCTGTTATAGATTGGGCTGGTCCCGATAATTTATACATCAATTCAGCATACTATGCTGACAGATGTCTTGGTGAGTACTTTGAAATGGCGCGTAAACAGCACTGGTTCGACAATACCCTGTTTATTATCGTTGCAGATCATGGCCATAGTTCTTACAAAAACTGGCCTTACGAAAGCTTTGAATTACATGGCATCCCTTTGATGTTTTATGGCAAAGTATTGAAAGAAGAGTTTAAAGGGATCAAAAACAATAGAATATCTGATAATAGCAGTATTCCGAAAACTATACTTAAACAGTTAAACCTGCCGGCAGACGAATTTACCTGGGGGCCTGATCTTTTCAATCCTTATGCCCCCGAAATTGCTTATGTAGTTTTTAATGACGGGTACACATTGAAAACCCCGCAAGGGGAAGTCGTTTACAGCATGAGATGGACCCATTTCTACAAAAGGAATTTTCCGGAAGGGACAACCGCTAAACAGGAAGAAGAATTCATGCGTAAAGGGAAATCTTACGTTCAGGTATTGTTCCAGGATTTCCTTGATTTGTAATTCTATTTTGCCTGGTAATAGCAACGTTTAGGCGAATTAACCAGGTTTTCTTTGACCAGTACCTTGATAGCTTTATCAACAGCATCTTTATCCTGACCGCATTTTTCAGCAACTTCGCCACATTTAAGCGGTTCTTTCGAATCTTTTAATGTTTTAAGGACGATTTGTTTGATTTCCATGGCTATGATTATTATTAACCTAATTTATGAACTACAAGACCACTCCTAAGTTTGGGTTCGAACCAGGTAGTTTTCGGAGGCATTATATTCCCGCTATCTGCAATGTCGATAAGCTGCTTCATTGAAACGGGGTAGAGGGCAAAAGCAACTGCCATTTCTCCGCTATCGACCCGTTTTTTCAATTCACCTAATCCCCGGATACCCCCAACGAAATCAATTCTTTTATCCCTTCGAAGGTCTTTAATCCCTAAGACCTTGTCGAGAACCAGGTTCGAAAGAATAGTGACATCCAGGACCCCGATCGGGTCGTGATCGTTATAGGTTCCTGGTTTGGCTGTCAGAGAATACCATTTTCCATCAAGGTACATTCCGAAATTATGTAAATGGCTGGGTTTGAATGTGGAATGACCATTCAGTTCAACCTCAAAATTCAATTTTAATTTCTCAATAAAAGTGTCATGATTAAGCCCGTTCAAATCCTTTATCACCCGGTTATAATCGATAATAGTAAGCTGATTATCCGGAAAATGAACGGCAAGGAAGTAATTATACTCTTCAGAGCCATTATGATTTGGGTTAGCCTCTTTCTTTTCATTTCCAACCAGTGCAGCAGCAGCAGTCCTGTGATGACCATCAGCCACATAGGTGTAAGGAATCGCTGCAAACAGTTGTATTAGTTCACTGATGACTTTTTGATCCTTTATCACCCAAAAATGGTGTCCTATTCCATCCGTAGAAATAAAATCATATTCAGGTGCATGCATAGCTAAAAACGAAGATACAATCAGGTCAATCTGCTGATTTGCAGGATAAGTAAAAAATACAGGCTCCATATTGGCATCAGTCACCCTGACATGCTTCTTCCTGTCCTCCTCTTTATCCGGTCTCGTCAATTCATGTTTCCGGATAACCCCGTTCAGGTAATCTTCAACGGAAGCACACGCCACCAGGCCATATTGGGTTTTACCATTCATGGTTTGGGCATAGATATACAGGTATCCTGCTTCATCTTCTGTAAGCCAGCCCCTGTCCTGGAACTTCCTGAAGTTTTCAGCAGCTTTGTCATATACCTCCTGTGCATAGTGGTCTGTTTCGGGAGGAAGGTCAACTTCAGGTTTGATAATATGAAGAAGGGAGTAATCGTTACCCTTGACTTCTTCTCTTGCTTCCATCGAATCCAATACATCATAAGGCCTGGAAGCTAAATTTTTAACAATTTCCTTAGGAGGTCTCAGTCCCCGGAAAGATTTAATGACTGCCATAAGTTTTAAATAATAGTTATAACATTAGAATTAATAGTTCTCTGAGTCGAACGGATGTGGAGGTAAATCCAGATCCTCATCGATGTCATCTGAATCACGGACTCCTGTGGGACCTCTTTGTAGGGAAGATATCAGTGCGCCGATCATTTTAGTCATTTCCATCAGGAAGTTTCTCGATTCATCTTCCTGCTTATCAGTAAGATAGCCGAACTTCTGCACAGCAGAGGTCAGTACAAGGGATTCCCGGACTGAACTTTTAGCCATTTTCAAATAATATATGAACTGACTTTTATTCCGCGCCGATCCTTCAGCAATGTTCAAGGCTATGGCACTGGCCGCTACGTTGAACCTGATCCCGACATTATCCTGAACACAATCAGGAAACATCAGTGTTGTTTTATGCACCCATGCCATATAGTCCAATGCTTTGTGATAAATTCTAAGGTCTTCAAACCTGAAGAAAGTTAGATTCTTTTCAGAAGATGCAGCTTCCATTGTAGTTATTTTAATTGGTTTACTTAAAATGAATAAAAAGGGAGAGGCTGTTTCTCATTTAACGAGAAATGCTGCACCGAAACAGTCTCTATATGTTTAACTGGTTAATTTACTTTATAACGGGTTTCTCCTTTTTCAAAGAAATCCACTATTTGCCTGGCCGCAGCCAATCCCGCATTAACATTAGCTTCAGAAGTTTGCGCACCCATTTTTTTTGGAGTCACGAAAAACCTGCCTGCGAATTTTTCTTTAAGTACTTCAATGCAATCAGGCGCAACATCTGATACATACCTGAAATCTTCCCTTTCGGCAAAAATCCTTTGTAACGATTCTTCGCAAATTACTTCTTTTCGTGCCGAGTTGACCAGGGTTGAACCCTTGGGCATTTTCGACAGCAATTCGAAGTTAACTGATTTCTTTGTTTTATCATTAGCCGGAATATGCAATGAAACAAACTGGCATTTGGTGTACAATTCCTGTACTTCCTTGACAGGTGTGACGCCTTCCTTAGCTATTGCATCTGCAGAAATGAATGGATCAAATGCAAATACTTCCATTCCAAAGCCTTTAGCTATGCGGGCAACATTTTTCCCGACATTGCCATAGGCGTGCAGCCCGAGTGTCTTTCCCATTAATTCAGTACCGGAAGACCCGTTGAAATGGTTCCTGATCTGGTAGACCATCATCCCAAAAACCAGTTCGGCAACGGCATTGGAATTCTGGCCGGGCGTGTTCATTACAACCACTCCTGCGGCTGTTGAGGCGGGCAGGTCGATATTGTCATAGCCGGCGCCAGCCCTTACAACGATTTTAAGGTTCTTACCGGCACGGATCACTTCGGGTGTAACCAAATCGCTGCGCACAATCATTGCATCTGCCTGTTCAACGGCCTTAATCAGGTCGGCAGGGTCAGTATACTTTTCTAAAAGCAGCAATTCATAGCCCGCACCTTCCACAATTTGGCGAATTCCTTTCACAGCAACGGCAGCAAAAGGTTTATCGGTTGCAATCAGTACTTTCTTCATATTATTTTCAATTAAAAATTATTATCAAAACAGATGGCTTATGAATTTTGATTTGCAAATTCCCGCATTGTACTGATCAATGCGTCAACACTTTCCATCGGAAGGGCGTTATAAAGAGATGCCCTGAATCCACCGACTGAACGATGGCCTTTTATACCAATCATACCCTGGGCGGTAGCAAATTCCTGGAATGCTCCCTCAAGATGTTTATGCTCATCATTCGTTATAAAACTGACATTCATCCTTGAACGATCGGCAGGGTCAGGTATGGTCGGCCGGAAAATTGGATTGCGGTCAATTTCAGCGTAAAGCTTAGCGGATTTCTGAATATTAATTTTTTCTATAGCCTTAACGCCACCAAGTTCTTTCAACCATTTAAGTGTTTGCAGACAAGCGTAAACAGGCACAACGGGTGGTGTGTTAAAGAGCGATCCTTTATCAATATGGGTCTTGTAATTAAGCATAGTTGGGATTTTACGGGTCACTTTGCCCACTGCATCATTCTTCACGATGACAAAGGTAACCCCGGCAGGACCCAGGTTTTTTTGTGCTCCGCCATATATTAACGCATATTTGGAAACATCAATAGGACGGCTTAAAATATCGGATGACATATCCGCTACCAGCGGTACACCGAAATCAAAATCCTCAAATAATTCAGTCCCGTAAATAGTATTATTAGTCGTTACATGAAAGTAATCTACATCTTTCGGAACGATAAATCCACGTGGAATATAATTGAAGGTTCTATCTTCAGAAGACGCCACAGTAATGACTTCTCCGAAGAGTTTTGCTTCCTTGATTGCTTTAGTTGCCCATTCACCTGTATTTAGATAAGCAGCTTTGGTTTCAAGCATATTGTAGGGCACCATGGCAAATTGCAAACTTGCGCCACCGCCCAGAAAAATGACTGAGTAACCATCCGGGATATTTAATAGTTCTTTAAAAAGAGCTACTGCTTCATCGATAACTGCCTGAAAATCCTTGCTGCGGTGAGAGATTTCCATTAACGATAAGCCAATACCGTTCAGATTCATGATAGCTTCTGCAGTCTTTTCGACTGTGATGGCCGGCAATATAGATGGACCGGCAAAGAAATTGTGTTTTTTCATATTCGTTTAATTTTTAGAGACTTGATCTGGTTATTGTTTTTAAACTAACAAAGAGCAAATATATAATTATTGTACGGTAAATTGTAAAAATCGGCTTAATTATAACTCGGTATAAATAAAGCCTAAATTTGCAGCAAAAGAGTATTGTATTTTATGATTGATCCTGACCATTTTATAAATAACTTTTCCTCCTTAGGTAGTGAATTTCAAAAAGCTCTGCAGATACAGGATCGCAGGATGGATGACCACACATCAACCCGTTCTTTCCTGGCAGATGCAATTGAGAATAGCTGCTATCACAATCCCTGGTTTATCCCTTCTTTTGTCTGTTTTGCCTTTTCTGCCTGGGCTGAAGCTTTGGATGAAGAAAAAGTATCACATTGGATCAAAACATATCTTCCGGGATTTCGTGAAAAAAATCCTGCAACTGTTGGAATAATAATGGCAGGAAATATTCCATTGGTTGGCCTGCATGACTTGATCTGTGTCCTTGCCTCCGGAAACCATGCACTGATAAAGCTTTCTGCAGCAGATAACCAGCTTATTCCTGCTGTGCTTGAAACACTTTATATGTTTAATCCTGAATTCAGGGACCGAGTCAGTTTCGCCGAGGGACCGATAAAAAATTTCGATGCCATTATTGCAACGGGAAGCAACAACACCTCAAGGTATTTTGACTATTATTTCAGTAAGTACCCTCATATAATCAGAAAAAACCGGAATGGTGTGGCAGTAATTACCGGGAATGAAAAGGAGGATGACCTCAAGAAACTTGCAGATGACATTTTCATGTACTTTGGATTAGGTTGCCGGAATGTTTCCAAACTTTATCTTCCGGAAGGATTCAGGATGGAAGAGATATTTCCATTCTTCAGCGATTATTCCTTTTTGTCGGATATGAATAAATACCGGAATAATTACGATTATCAGAAATCAATCATGTTGATTAACAGGATCCCGCATCTTGATAATGGTTTCCTGATCGTAAAGGCGGATGCTTCACTGATATCACCCATATCAGTTATCAATATGGAAACTTATCATTCAATATTTACCCTTAACCAGCATTTGCTAGACCTGAATGAGCAAATCCAGTGTATTGTTTCCTGCAGCAAAGAGGTTGATTCTGCGATTCCTCCCGGACGCAGTCAGTTCCCGGAGCTTTGGGATTATGCAGATGGCGCGGATACTATGGATTTTTTAAATAATTTGTGAAAGTTCAGCTGAAAATTTCTACAGTGATTTTTTTATTTAAATAAAATAAGTACCTTTGCAGCCCAAATTCAAATAGGATTAAAGCCATGAAAAAAAATATTCATCCTAAAGATTACCGTTTCGTTGTTTTTAAAGATATGTCGAATGGTTATACCTTTATGACCAAATCGACTGCTAAATCAAAAGAAACAATTCCCTGGGAAGACGGTAAAGAATATCCGCTGATCAAACTTGAAATTTCAAATACATCTCATCCTTATTTCACAGGTAAGATGAAACTTGTTGATACCGCAGGTAGGGTTGATAAATTTAAAAGCAGGTACAAGCAACATCTTGAAAAGAAAGAAAATCCAACCGAATAAAAGATTGTTCAAGATACATCAGCCCTTTGCCAACGCAGAGGGCTTTTTTGTTTATTTTTACAATTAAAAACAGCTTATGAATTTCATCTTATTTGACAATTTTCGCAGAAGTAATCTGTTTCCGCTCACCTATCTGCGCCCGGTTGCTGATATAAGGATCGGTATACTGACAATACGGGAAAAATGGGAAAAGTACCTTGAGCATAAAACCTCGACATTAACTGAAAGCTATCTTCGCAAAAAATTCCCCATTATCAGGGAAGATGACAATATAATGATCAATGGTTCGGTTTGTCCGAATAAGGATCTGGTCAGTGAAATACTATCCCTCAGGACAGGAGAAGTCCTGTTTCAGGGCGATGCCATCATCGCCAGGCGCGCACATGCCATCGAACTTGATGGGCTGGATGAAGAAAAAGTTGATGAAGTCAATATGGTAGAATCAAAAAGTTCCCTGATAAAAATCACACATACCTGGGATATTTTCTCATTGAACGGAGAAGCAATCAAAAATGATTTCGATTTACTGACCGCTCAAAGAATTTCAGAACCTGTCAGCGAATCAAATCAGGTTATGGGCGATAAGATATTCCTGGAAAAAGGTGCTAAAGTTGAATGCAGTGTTCTGAATTCTACCACCGGGCCTATCTATATCGGGAAAGATGCTGAAATCATGGAAGGCAGCCTGATCAGGGGGCCTTTTTCCCTTGGATGCCATTCTGTAGTCAAGATGGGAGCTAAAATTTATGGTCCAACGACGATTGGGCCGCATTGCAAAGTCGGGGGGGAAATCAACAATTCGGTCTTCTTTGCCTATTCAAACAAAGCACACGACGGCTTTATGGGGCAATCTGTCATCGGGGAATGGTGCAATATCGGCGCCGATACCAATACTTCAAACCTGAAAAATACCTATGACAATATTAAGCTTTGGAATTATGCAGATCAGACATTTGTCGAAACAGGCTTGCAATTTTGTGGCCTTATCATGGGAGATCACTCCAAATGTGGCATCAATACTATGTTTAATACAGGAACGGTTGTAGGAATAAATTCTAATATTTTCGGATCGGGTTACCAGAGGAATTTTATCCCGAGCTTTGCCTGGGGAGGAACAGGAGGTATTAAAATTTATCATATTGATCGTGCAGTCTCGGTTGCAAAAAAAGTATATCAGCGACGCGGTCTTGATTTCAATCAGGTTGAAGAAGACGTTCTTCGTGATATTTTTAACCTGACGAAAGAGCCACTTTCCTGACCTTGATCTAAAATGGCTGTTCCTATCTTCTTTTTTATTTTGGCACATTAGTTGACAAATATAGTTGCCTGGTAAAAAAAACGAACCACTTAGACAAGTGAAGTCATAAATGCTTCGCAAGTCTGCATAACTGACAACTTGACACAAATATATATGGATGATCTCTTCAGTATAAAACGATTTTCTGATTCTATAGATAATGACACGGAATTTATTCCCCTTCTTTCTTCTGAAGAAGAAGAGATCATGCAGGCGGAGAAACTCCCTGAATCTTTGCCTATCCTTCCTCTTAGAAACACGGTATTATTTCCGGGGGTAGTTATTCCAATTACAGTGGGACGTGATAAATCCATCCGGCTGATACGGGAATCATACCGCAATGACCGGACTATCGGTGTGGTTGCTCAAAAAGATTCAACTATTGAAGATCCCGAAGCAAAAGATCTTCACAAAGTGGGTACCGTTGCACACCTGATCAAGATCCTGCAGATGCCAGATGGTAATACAACGGTTATAATTCAGGGGAAAAAGCGTTTTGAGATTGAAGATTTCATCCAGGATGAACCTTATTTCAGGGCGAAAATCAAAGATCTGGCTGATTTTGATAAAAATCTCGTAAGGGACGAACATTTCATTGCCCTGATAGCATCGCTGAAAGACCTGGCCATTCAAATCATCAGGCTTTCACCGAATATACCATCCGAAGCTGCCTTCGCCATAAAAAACATCGATAGCCCATTTTTCCTGGTCAATTTTGTTTCTTCTAACCTGAACATCGATCTGGTGGAAAAGCAAAAACTCCTGGAAATACCTGATCTCATGAAGCGTGCCAATGCAGTGCTTTCTGCGTTGGCAAAGGAGCTGCACATGCTTGAACTTAAAAACCAGATCCAGGACAAAGTGAAACTGGACCTTGACAAGCAGCAGCGTGATTACCTGCTCAGCCAGCAGCTTAAAACAATTCAGGAGGAATTGGGAGGAAGCCCGCATGAGCAGGAAATCAACGATATGAAAGCCAAGGCCTTAAAAAAGAAATGGTCTGTTAAAGTTTCCGAAGCTTTTGACAAGGAGCTCAAAAAGCTGCAACGGATGAACCCACAGGCGGCCGAATATTCTATCCAGATGAATTACCTGGAAACCATGCTCGAACTTCCCTGGAACGAGTTTACGACCGACAGTTTTGATCTGAAAAAAGCACAGCAGATTCTGGATGAAGATCATTACGGGCTTGAAAAAATTAAGGAAAGGATTATTGAACACCTGGCTGTTCTGAAACTTAAAAATGACATGAAATCGCCCATTTTATGTTTTGCTGGGCCTCCCGGTGTCGGTAAAACTTCACTGGGTAAATCGATTGCCAGGGCTTTGGGCAGGAATTACATCCGGGTTTCCCTTGGTGGCCTGCGTGATGAATCTGAATTGAGGGGTCACAGAAAAACTTATATAGGCGCAATGCCGGGCCGGATCATACAAAGTCTCCGCAAAGCAGGTTCGGCAAACCCGGTTTTCGTCCTCGATGAAGTGGATAAGGTGAGTGGCAACAATTTCCAGGGAGATCCACAGGCAGCCTTACTTGAAATCCTTGATCCTGAACAGAATTTCGAATTCTATGATAATTATCTTGAAATCACCTTTGACCTCTCAAGGGTGATGTTCCTTGCAACGGCGAACACGCTTTCCACCGTTCATCCAGCGCTTCGCGACAGGATGGAAGTGATTGACCTGAGCGGATACCTGCTGGAAGAAAAAGCTGAAATCGCAAGAAGGCACCTGGTTCCGAAACAGATCAGGGAGCATGGATTGAAAGAAAGCCATGTTCAATTTTCTAAAAAGATCCTTGAAAAGATTATCGATGATTACACCCGCGAATCAGGGGTTAGATCGCTTGAAAAAGTCATAGCTAAGATTATCAGGAACAGGGCTAAATTCGTAGCGATGGATGAGGATTATAATCCTAAATTGACCACGGAGGATGTGGAGAAGATAATGGGTATTCCGCGCTACCAGAAGGACCGTGATACCCATATCGAGGTACCAGGCGTCGTGACCGGCCTGGCCTGGACAGCAGTGGGAGGGGAGATCCTTTTCGTTGAAGTCAGCCTGAGCAGGGGCAAAGGTAACCTTACCCTCACCGGTAATCTGGGAGATGTGATGAAAGAATCGGCCACGATTGCTTATGAATATCTGAAATCGCATGCATCAAGCCTTGATCTCGACCCGGCGGTTTTCCCGTCCTGGAATGTTCATATTCACGTTCCTGAAGGCGCTACACCAAAAGATGGACCATCGGCAGGCATCA
>Ga0247841_10002714_pt1 | contig 34545 bp, 33 predicted proteins | sample LaCruzMarch2015__2_FD_192410 | JGI IMG/M metagenome (GOLD analysis project Ga0247841, IMG submission 192410) | Freshwater microbial communities from meromictic Lake La Cruz, Castile-La Mancha, Spain - LaCruzMarch2015_18m | ecosystem: Environmental > Aquatic > Freshwater > Lake | place: Spain...
CGGGGGTTCGAATCCCCCTCTCTCCGCCATTAAAAAATAGTTTACGGAAGAGTAGCGACGAGTTTGTCATAGAAAATCAGGAGAGATGCCTGAGAGGCCGAAAGGGCACGACTGGAAATCGTGTGTACGCCCAAAAGTGTACCGGGGGTTCGAATCCCCCTCTCTCCGCCAGATAAGAGGCGGGGTAAGTGAGTCGTTCATTTACCCCGCCTTTCTTATTAGGATAACATTACTCATATCCAAGTACCGCGAGCTGTTCTTCCGTCATGCCGAGGAAATGGGCGATTTCATGGACGACGGTAATTTCGATCTCCTCCTCTAATTCCAATAGGCTTTGGCAGGCATCCTCCAAAGGCTCCTGAAAGATGAGGATCGTGTCCGGGAAGAGGGGCGGGTTGGTTTCGGATCGCTCCGGTAGGGAAATACCCCAATAGACGCCGAAGGGCGGGTCGTCGGGCGGTAGTGCGAGTTCTCTGGTTATGTCACTGGTTGGTCGTGGCTGGACGGAAATCACGATATTATCCAGGCGGGTGCGAATTTCCTTTGGAATGCGGTCGATGGCCCGTTTCACCGCTTTATCGAAGTCTTTGCTACTGAGCTTCATCCCCTTCCGAACCTCCTGTTACCACGAAGGGTAAATTACCATTTATTATCTGGTATCTTCAAGTTGAAACCCTTTTTCACGGAGCTAATCGAAGGACTGGATATGAGAGCGAAGATTTACATTTTTCTTGCTGATGCCAAGTTTTTTCCTGATATTGTTTCTGTGGGTATCAATTGAACTGGTCGCTATCCCCATTATCTTGGCAATTTCCTTGGTTGCCTTGCCATCTTTTAGCAAAGACGCAACTTCAACCTCAGTAGGGGTGAAATTGAAATGAAGCATCTTTTTTATCATCGACGACGTGATATCCTTTAAATGTGTTTCCATAATGTTCATATAAGCCATCTGGCGCTCATCAAGCTGGGTGTTTTTCAATTTATCCGCAAAGGGAATAATCAGGTTTTTGATATTCATAACAAACCGGTCTTCCAGTTCTTTCTTGTCTTCATCCCGATGTTGTAAAAGTACTTTCAAGGCGATATTGACTTCCTCAAGAGCGGATGTTTTGTTTTCCAGATCCAGTGTCCGTTCCTTGACCAGTTGCTCAAGCATTACACGGTATTTAGCTAATTCATCCTCTGCCAGTTTGCGATCGGTGATGTCGTGACTGCTGCTTTCAACGTAAAGGATATTCCCTTCTCCATCTCTGACGGTTCTGGCATTTAACAAGCCCCAGACATAATGACCATTTTTATGGCGGAATTGCATTTCAAAATTTTCAAAAAATCCGTTCTTCTGCAGAAGGCGCATTGCCTTATCTCTGTTCTCAGGGTTTGTGTAGACTTGCGTGCCAATATCTGTAACCGATTGAATCAAATCTTCCGGGGAATCATATCCCAGGATCTTCGCTAAATGATTGTTGGCGTTTAAATAACGACCGGCTGGGGAAGTATGGGAAAGACCTATTGGTACCTGGTCAAATATGTCACGGTATTTTCTCTCAGATATCTTAAGATCCTCTTCCAGTCGCTTCCGCTTGGTAATGTCCACCATAACACCAACCAGCCCAGCCAGTGTACCATCAGCATTCAGATATGTTGCCTTGTTTACCACGACATCGCGGATACTTCCATCAGCATAAATTATCAGCTGTTCATATATTTGCCTCCCCGGTTGACGAAACAATGCTAAATCCATCTCATGGTATTTGTCAGCTACATCCTTGGGATACATGTCATAGACGCCCCTGCCAATGATTTCTTTCCTTGTTTTACCGGTATAGACCTCGAATTCTTTGTTGAAGTCCTGGTAAAGTCCACTGATATCTTTGCAAAAGATCGGACTGGGGATAGTGTTGAAAAGTGTTTGCAGGAAATTTAATAGATTCTGTGATTTTTCTTCCGCCTGCCTGCGCTCGGTTATATCTCGGACGACCGCCTGAACAACCAGTTTGCCATTCAGTTCTATCGCAGTGAGCAGCACATCAGCGAAAAAGGTCTCGCCGGAGGCGTCTCTTTTGTGCATCCATTCGAAGTGTGTGTTACCCTTTTCCTTCGCTGTCGCGATCATCTGATTGGCCAGCACAAAGGAATCCGTGCCGCACGGTTGTTTTGGTGGTGACAGATCGGCGGGATTTTTCTGGCAGAACTCCTCCCGGGTCTCGCATTCGAAGATCGCCAGTGTTGCTTTATTGCAGTCGAAAAATTTGTTCTCTCCCATCAGCATCACCGCGTCGCTGGTCGAGTCGTAGAGTGTTCGGAACTTCGTCTCTGAAAATTGAAGTGCCTCCTCCGCCTGCTTTCTCGCAGTGACATCTATGATGACTGTCAGCAAATACTTTTCGTTGTTGACAGTCATCATCACCGCATTGAATAATCCATCTCTCAACGTTCCGTCTTTTGTTCTGATTTTCATTTCGAAATTTTCAATACGGCCCTTTTTATTCAATTCGTCGAATAATGTGGTTCTTTGGTCTTCAGTTATGAATCCGCATTTTATCCAGGAATATCCTATGACATCATCCCGTAAACAGCCAAAAAGTCTGAGAAAGGAATTATTCACCTCAACAAATCGGTCTTCCTCCAAGGTCGTTATGCCCACGGGTATGGAATTTTGCAGGAATGCTTTTGTGAACTTCTCCTGATCTAATCTTGATTGTTCGATTTCATCCTTGAAACCTTTCAATTCAGCTACACATTCACGAAGCTCATTGAGCTCTTCGATTAGTTGTTTTTTGGTCTTCTGGTCATCTTTCATTTTCTGAAGCCTTCCCTCCGCCACGGGGGGCCAGCAAAAATGCCGGTGCTGTGGTTATAGTAATCAGCGATATCAGCTGTTTCATTAGTTCCTGCCCATCTATGCAAATGAAAAAACTTGTATGGTGCCCCCGGATTAACCGCCGCCTTTTTTCCGGAAAAAATCAACAATGCCGTTAGGCATGAAGATGGTGACGACGATGAAGAGGGCGCCGTAGATGATCCGGGCGATTTCCGCCTGGGCGAAGGTGGATAGGCCCTCGTTGACGACGGTCAGGATGACGGCCCCGATGATTGGTCCCAGCCAGGTGCCCCCGCCTCCGAACATGGCCATGAGGACAATGAGGATGGAGATGTTGATGCTGAAGACCACGTCGGCGTGGATATAGGTCAGGTAATAGGCGAACAGCCCTCCGGCAATCCCGGGGAAAAAGGCGGAGAGGATGAAGGCCTGGATCTTGATTTTTGCCGTCGGGATGGCCATGGTTTCGGCGACTTCCTCATCGGAGCGGATGGCTCGGAGGCCGGCGCCGAGCCGTGAGCGTCCGAGCCACCAGGCGACGGCTAAGGTGACGACCATGAGGAGGAGCATGACTTCATACATGATGGAGCGAGAGAGTTTTTCCGGGATGTCCATGAATTTCAGGTAGATCCCTTCTGCTCCGCCCAAAAACTCGATGTTCTTTACGGTCAGCTCCACCACAAAGGCAAAGCAGATCGTTACGACCGAGAAGTAGGGCCCCCGGATCTTCAAACAGGGATAGCCGACGATCAGGGCGACCAGTGCCGCCAGCGCCCCGGCCGGGATCGAGGCCAGGATGGTCAGTAGGGGCGACAATTCGAACATTGACGCCGCTTTCGCCGTGGCAAAGGCGCCGATTCCGAAGAAGGCCGCGTGGCCGAAGGACAGGTAGCCGGCATAACCGCCGATGAAATTCCAGGAGGAGGCCAGAACCACGTACATAAAAACGGAAAACATGAAGGAAAGGTAATATACCTCAGGTTCAAGCCATGGGAAAGCGGCTAACATCACTATGAGGATCGCAACTGCTGTCAGGCGGTATTTTTGCATTTTTTTTATACCCCCTGCTTGAACAGGCCGTGGGGCCGGAAGATGAGAAAGATCATCAGGAGTCCGAAGGTAACCAGATTCACCCACTGGTAAGGTAGAAAGGCCATGGCGAGTCCCGTGATCACCCCGATGATGAGTCCCGCCAGGGCCGTGCCGATAACGTTCCCCACCCCGCCCACGATTACCACCAAAAAGAGATAGATGAGCCAGAGATTGTGGGAGTGGGGCTCAAAGGAATTGAGGAGGGCCAGGCTGATGCCCCCGGCCCCCGCCGTGGAGACGGCCAGGGCGAAGGTGATCATGCTGATCCGATAAAGGTTGACGCCATACAACTGGGCGGCCTCGGGCTGCTGCCAGGCAGCCCGGACGGCCATCCCCGTGTAGGTCTTCTTCAGAAACAGATAAATTGCTGTTATTCCCACAATGGACAAACCAAAGCCGACAAGGTGGGTGTGCTGAAAGTAGAATGGTCCCACAATCAGGGCGCCACTGTCGTAAGTTGGTGTCAGCACCCGCGGATCGGCCTTCCAGATGAGGACCATGACGTTTTCCAGGATAATGGCCAGGCCGAAGGTGAGGATCATCGACGCCACAATGACCTCCTTGGCCCTGGCGATGGGTCTGATGAGGAGTTGATAGACCCCGCAGGCCACGATGAACAAAAGCGGCACGGACACCGCAGCCGAAACGACGGGGTCCACACCGAAATACTCCAACAGGCTATACGCCAGGTACGCCCCCAGGAGACCGAAGGCGGCATGGGAGATGTGGATGACGTGCATGACTCCCCAGGTCAGGGAAAAGCCGACGCCGAGGAGCGCATACACCATGCCCATCATGATGCCGCTGATCAGTGACTGTATGATTAATACGGCGTCCACGCTACTTCTTCCAGGCCGGCTTCGGATAGACCGGTTCCTTCGTCCGGATGTTCTTCGGGAAGACCAGTTCTACCTTGCCGTTGATTATCTGGGTGGCGAAGTTGATTGGTGCAGGCAGGCCCTTTTTGTCGAAGGTCATGGGACCGGCGATGGTAGTGACCTTATGCGTCTTCAGCCAGTCGCGGATCTTCGTTTGATTCAGGCTCTTGGCTCCCGTCACCCCCTGTTCGAGAGTCTGCATCCAGGCGTAACCAAACCCGAAATAGAGGGGATAGATGTCCAGTTTGTATTTTTTCTTCACATAGGCGTTAAGCTTGTCGTTTCCCGGGTAATTAAGCATGCCGTGCAGGACAGTTCCGGAAAAGACAAAGTCCCCGTCCGCCCCGAGTTCCTTGACCCATGCGGGGACAACGGAACCGATCCCCTGGACGATGGCCTTGGGGTTATAATCAAGGGCCTTGGCGGCCTTGATCGTTGTGACCCCGTCGGGGAAGAAACCATTGGAGAAGAGAATATCACAGTTCATCTGTTTGGCCTTGACGATCAGCGATGTGGCGTCGCTAAGCGGTGAGTTGTATTTCTCATTGACCACGATTTTGATATTCAGCTTTTTCGTCCAGCGGTTAATGGAGTCCTGGAGTGACAGGCCGACGGGGTTATTGATGGTGTAAACGGCGGCTCTGGTCGGGCGCTGGTTCGCGGGAACAGTGGCTAGCCACTGGAAGAACCCCTCGTACCACCACTCACCCATGAGAGGCGGGGCGCCGATGGAATAGGTATAGCCTTGCTGAAAGCTCTTCATGTGGCCGCCCATGGAGACATAGACAACCTTGTGTTTTTCCGCCACGGCCATGACGGCCCGGGCGGCGGTGCCGGGATAGCCGCCGAAGAGAAGATCGACCTTATCCACGGTGATGGCCTTTTCCGCAAAGGTCACGGCCTTGCCAACATTGGACTGGTCGTCGTAGATCTTGAATTCCACCGGACGTCCCAACAGCCCCCCTTTGGCGTTGATTTCCTCCGCCCAGTAACGCATGCCTCTTTCGATCCACAGCCCCGTTTCCGCAAACTCACCCGTCAGGGGCAACGAGCCGCCGATGACGATCGGTTTACCGGCCCCAATTGCCGCAGTGGGGACCGTCAACATGAGCCCGCAAAGCACGGCGATGGTCATAAACAAAGAGAACCCTTTCATCCGTTTTCCTTTCATTATAAAGTCTCCTTTCCAAAGTTTAGTATATCTTATAGTCCTAAATAAGACGTCCTGACTTGTGGATCCTCCCGGAGCTCCGAGGATGGTCCTTTCAGGGCCACAACTCCATTTTCCAGAACATACCCGTGGACAGTAATTGCCAGGGTTTCCAGTACCTCCTGGGACACCAACAGCACCGACAGTCCTTCCTTGTTCAATACCTTGATGGTGGCAAAAATCTCTGCCGCCGCCTTGGGGGAGAGCCCCAGGGAAGGTTCGTCCAGCATGAGGAGACGGGGCCGGGCCATCAAGGCCCGTCCCAGGGCCGCCATCTGCTGTTCCCCTCCGGACATGCTGCCGGCCAGCTGGCGGCGCCGGTCGGCCAGACGGGGGAAAATGTCATATACCTTCTGGAGTGACTCCTGTCGCTGTTTCCGGACGGTAGGCAAATAAGCCCCCATAATCATATTCTCTTCCACGGTCATGGCGGGAAAGAGTTTGCGACCCTCCGGGACCTGAACGATTCCCTCCCGGCAAATCCTATCCGGGCTAAGACCATTCAGGGGTCTGCCCTCCCAGCTCAGGGTGCCCGCTGCCGGGGGAACCAATCCGGAGATGGTGTTGAGCAGGGTTGTCTTGCCGGCGCCGTTGCCGCCGATCAGGGCTACCATCTCCCCCGGGGAGACCTCTATGGACACGCCGCGCAGGGCCTGCATCTGGCCGTAACAGACGGTGAGATTATCAACATGCAGCATAAGCGGCTCCCAGATAGGCGGAGATGACCTCCGGGTGATTGGCCACCTCTTCCGGCGGCCCTTCGGTGATCTTGGTTCCGAAATTCAGCACCATGATACGGCTACAGGTGCACATAATGGCCTTCATCACATGTTCGATCATAAAAATCGTCGTTCCGTATGTATCCCGGATTCGGAAAGTCAGCTCAATGGCGCTGCTTATTTCCGTCGGATTCAGTCCGGCAAAGACCTCGTCGAGGAGGAGGATTTCCGGATTGAGGGCCAGGGCGCGGGCGATTTCCAGGCGCTTGCGGTCTTCCAGGACCAGTTCGCCGGGGAGGTGACGGGCCTTTTCCGTCAAGCCCGTAAAGGCGAGGATCTCCATGGCCTTTTCTCTTGCCCCCCTCGCGCCGACCGTTTTCTTGCGGCCGTAAAGGACGCCGGTGGAGACGTTTTCGATGAGATTCAGGTTCGTCAGGGGGCGGACGATCTGAAAGGTGCGGCCGATTCCCAGGCGGGCTCGTTTATAGGGGAGCAGCTTCGTGATTTTCCGGTCTTCGAAGAACAAATCTCCACCGTCGGGGGCGTAAATGCCGGAGATAACGTTGAACAGCGTCGTCTTTCCCGAACCATTCGGCCCGATGAGTCCGACGATCTCGCCGCGGCGTACCTCGAAATCGACTTCCGAAAGTGCCGTCAGACCGCCGAAACGCTTCGTTATCTTTTTACCTGTCAGCATTTTAAACCCATCCCCACCCTAACCCTCCCCTTGAAGGGGAGGGAACTAAATTGCATAGCGTCCTTTTATGACCTTTCCCGTCCTCACTATTCGATGATTGCCACGGCGCGGCACCAACCCGCGCTGCCCCCCGTAAGCTTTACGGGGAAACAGGCTACCTTGAAACCGAAGGGCCTGGGCAGCTTATCTAGGTTGGCCAGTTTCTCGAGATGGAAGTATTCACGCTCAATTCCGGCCAAATGGGCCTCCCACAGGATTTGGCGGTCTCCGGTCCTGGCAAAATCCTCCTTGATGGCCCAGAACGGGCGGTCCCATCCCCAGGTGTCAATGCCCATGACCCGGATGCCTTGGTCCACCAGCCAGAGAGTTGATTCTCGGCTCATGCCGCAACCGGCGTCAAAATATTCCGCTTTTCCCCAGAACTTATCGGCGCCGGTCATGATCAGGACGATATTGTACGGTTTCAGCGTATAACCGATACGGTCCAGTTCCATTTGCAGGTCCTCGCTACTGATGGCGGAACCTTTCGGCTTTTGCCGGAAATCAAGGACGACGCTGTCGCCGTAACACCAATCCAGGGGAATCTGATCAATGGTCCGGGCCGGTTTTCCCTCACTTTCGGGGGCGTAATGCCAAGGGGCGTCAAGATGGGTGCCCGAATGGGCGATCATTTCCACGCGGTCATTGGCATAGCCCAGGCCGTTCCGGAGGTCCGACTCGGCGCACCCGAAAAATCCCGCAAGCGTCGGGGCCGACTCCTTATGGCTCTGATGAATCACCTTGATGGAAAGGGCCTCACTGGGGCTCTCCTCCGTGGGCACGCTTAGGTCGATAATGCTAATTATTCGGCTCACAACGTGATGCTCCTTTAATAGTTTACCTTGTCCAGTCCTTTCAAGCCGAGGATCTTTCTGCTCTCCTCAGGGGTCGCCGGTTCAATGCCCAGCGCCTTGGAAATCCGTACGATGTTTTCCACCTGTTCGGCATTGCTTTTGGCCAATTGTCCTTTTTCCAGATACATGCTGTCTTCCAGCCCCACGCGGACATTTCCACCCATCAGAAGGGCGGTTGTTCCCATCTTCATCTGATGTTGACCGGCAGCGCATACCGACCAGACAAAATCGCCAATTGCGTCTTTTGCGGTCCGGTAAAGAAACAGCAGGTTGTCCATGGTGGCGGGAATGCCTCCCAACAGGCCCATGACAAACTGGAGATAAACGGGTTTATGAATGTGACCACCCTCAATCATATGGGCCAGATTGTTGATCATGGCCACATCGTAGATTTCTATTTCCGGCTTCGTACCATGCTTTTTAAAGGCCACGGCAAATTCCCGCAGGCCCTTGAAGGTATTTGGGAATATATAATCTTCCGTCATGGCAAGAAAAGCCGGTTCCCAAGGAAACTTGAAGTTACTGTGCTTGGCGAGCAAGGGAAAAAGGGCCACATTGATGGAACCGAAATTGAATGATCCCAGTTCGGGTTCGAAGGCAGGAATGACCGCCAGCCGTTGTTCCGAAGTCATGCCGAGCCCCCCGCCCGTCGTCAGGCACAGGATGATGTCGCAGCGGGACTTTATGTCCGTAATCGCCTCGCGGTAAAGCTCCAGGGATGAAGAGGGTTGACCGGTTTCGGGGTCCCGCGCATGGATATGGGCCACGGCGGCCCCGGCCTCCCAGGCCTTGACCGTTTCATCAGCGATCTGCTTCGGCGTGATGGGCAGGTATGGGGTCATGGAGGGGGTATGGATGCCTCCGGTAATAGCGGCGGTAACAATGGCTTTTGACATTGCTCAATCCTCAATTAATTGGCGACATCGTAAAAGGCAATTCATTTCCGAGAAGATCGACTTTTTGCGAGTTCGTTATTCACTGACAATAGCAACCGGGCGGCACCAGCCGGCGGAAGCCCCTTTGATCTTGATGGGAAAACAGCAGACCGTAAATCCGTGGGGCCGGCCTATGGCGGCGAGATTCGCCATCTTTTCCATATGGCAATACCCCGTTTCGATACCGGCAAAGTGGGCCTCCCATACTACTTTCGGGTCCCCTTTTTCCTTGAATTCCTGGGCGAGGAAGGGCAGGGGGCGATCCCAGCTCCAGGCGTCAATCCCGACGACCTTGACGCCCTTCTCCGTTAGAAAGAGAGTGCTTTCCCTAGTCATTCCGGGTCCCTTGACGAGATATTCGGGTGTTCCCCAGACGGCATCGGCCCCAGTCTGAATGATCACAATATCGAGGGGTTTGAGATCATAGCCGATTCGTTCCAGTTCGTTTTTAACGTCTGCTGCGGTAATCCGCTCGCCGTCTTCCTTGTGGCGGAAGTCGAGGAGGACGCCGTCGCTCAGGCACCACTCCAGGGGCACCTCGTCAATCGTGAGGGCCTGTTTCCCTTTATCCTGCGTGGGATGGTAGTGGTAAGGGGCGTCTAAGTGAGTCCCGCTGTGAGTCGTGAGGGTCAGGAATTCCAGCGCCCAGCCGAGGCCGCCGGGTAGCTGTTCCCGGCGGATGCCGGGAAAGAAGTCGAGCATCTGCGTTGCCCCCGCCGCATGATCGACGTATTCGATCTGGGGAATCATCATGGGGGGGTCGGACGGGAGCGCCGCTTCAATGGCAATGCTCAGATCGACGAATCGTTTACCCATCTTGGTTGCACCTCCTTATACTCTGCCGCCGGTGTCGTTAAAAATTGACCTTGTCTATTCCCTTCAGGCCCAGTATTTGCCGCGCTTCCGCCGGGGTGGCCGGTTCGACGCCAAGTTCCCGGGCGATACGGACGATCTTGGCCACCTGCTCGGCGTTACTTTTTGCCAACTGACCCTTTTCGAGATAGAGATTGTCCTCCAGTCCGACCCGGGCGTGCCCGCCCATCATCAGGGAGGTGGTGCAGAGGCTGAACTGGGTCCTGCCGGCGGCGCAAACGGAAAACTGAAAATCGCAGATGGTCTTGCGGGCGCTTTCTAGCAGAATGACGAAGTTTTCAATCGTGGCGGGGATGCCGCCTAAAATCCCCATGACAAACTGTAGATATACGGGTTTCCGGACATGGCCCTTCTCGATGAGGAAGGCCAGATTGTTGATCATTCCGAGGTCGTAGATTTCAAACTCCGGCTTCGTTCCCTGGGCGGCGAATTTCTCCAGGAACTGCCGCATCGTCAGGAAGGTGTTGGGGAAGATGAAGTCCTCTGTCGCTTCCAGATACCCTTTCTCCCAGTCATAAGTCCAGTTCTGGTAGTTGTCGGCGATGTGAAAGAGGGCGAAATTGAGGGAACCGGCGTTGAGAGTCGCCAATTCCGGCGACAGGCTTGTTACGACCCGGACGCGGTTTTCTACCGGTTCGCCGAGACGGCCGCCCGTCGTGCAGCAGACAACCATGTCGCAACGCTTTCTGACCCCTTCGGTAAAGGTCCGGAAGATGTCCTGATCGGCGCAGGGGAGGCCCGTCTGGGGGTTCCGGACATGGACGTGGGCGACGGCCGCCCCGGCCTCGTGGGCTTTGACCGCTTCTTCAATGAGCTCTTCCACGGTGACGGGAAGATAGGGGGACATGCTGGGGGTGTGGATGGCCCCGGTCAGGGCGGCGGTGATAATTCTCTTATCCCTCATGACGGCCAATCTCCTTTCTTATAGTCCGTAACAGATTGTGTGTAACCAACCCGCGCTTTTTAGCCGCTCGTCAATCCATCTCCAGGTTGAGCAATGTCTGTAACTGATCCCCGTATTCTGTCTTCACAGCTTCTTCAAAACGACAAATCAGTTTGTTCGAATAGATATCGTGGCGGATGTAATTGGTCATGAGTTTGACCACGCCGGGGTTGGTGGTCCAGAAACCGTTCCATTCCCGGCCCGGGGGGCGGCTCATGAACATTCCCGCCGATTCATCTACGACTATCGTCAATTCCCCGCTGTGGCGCTCATAAACGGTATCTATCTGGATATGCTGAAATACTTTGCCGATTTCTATGACCTCCGGTCCGAACTGGATGGAAATGATCTTTATCCCCCGCTGCAGGGCCGCGGCAAGGCTTTCTTCCAGGAGTGTCCCTTGTTGCCGCCAAAGGCTCATCAACACTGTTTCCCGCGCCCCGTCGATGAGTTCCCGGGACTTGCCGATCAGAATGTCGTGGTCTGTCAGTTGCCAGACGGTGATGTCGGTGGGGGGAATGGATATCTTTTCGAGATTGGCGGTTAATATCTGTTCCGTGGCCTTGAATTCATTTTTTTTGCGGGCGAGGAGTTCATGGTAAGGGAGGGGGGAATACATCTGGGGGTCCGTATTCAAAACGGCGACCAATCCCTTTTGCATCATGCGGTTCAGGGTTTCGTAAATCTTGGGGCCAGGTACGCCTGAGTGGCGGCTTATCTCATGGCCGTGGGAGGGGTGCTTCTGAAGGAGGGCTATATATGCTTTGGCTTCATAGACCGTCAGGCCCATGCTGTTTAAGGCCTCCACCGTAGCCTGGAATATGTCGCCAAATCCTTGTTCCATGTCCGTCCTATATCGAGAGGGCTGATGAAAGCTGGGGCGGTCTTCTTTACTACGCAGGTAGTTTGCATGAGCAGCCGATCCTTGTCAAGCCTTTTTTGCCTTTTTATCTTAGGGGAAAGATTGTTGACCTTCCTATGCGATTTTGATAGAAAAAAGCTGGAGTACTGGTGAATGTAATACTTTCCGGGATGTTATTACTCCGGCAATTAAACATAACACAGGTGCGGGGCAGGCCCGATCCGGCATCCAGTCCAAACTCTGGATTCCCGCTTTCGCGGGAATGACGTCTTTGACATATATTGTTGCCGGAGTAATAAAGAAGCTAAAGGGATTTTTGATTTTTTTAGGGAGGTGTGCCGTGGCGAAGAACCCGATGGTGGGATATAAAGTCGATCGTTCTGAAATTAGATATGTGGGCCGTGATCTGCAGCGGCCTGAATGTATACTCGCGGAGCCGGACGGTACCCTTTGGACTGCCGATGCCCGGGGAGGAGTGGTAAAAATCATGCCCGACGGAAAGCAGGAAATTATTACCCAGGCCTTTGCGGCCGCCTTCCAGGAAACGGCCGATGAGGCGAGTCGCTTCACCCAGGGGACCTTGCCCAATGGATTAGCCTTTGCAGAAAACGGGGATATCTTAATCTCCAATTTTGGTACGGACCTGCTCGAAGTCATGAAGCGTGACGGGGTAACCAGAACCATTCATGACCGGATTGACGGGCAACCCATCGGCAAGGTGAATTTTGTCCTGCGGGATCGCAAAAACAGGATCTGGTTGACCGTTTCCACGCGCATCCAAAACTGGATGAGGGCGATGAGCCCCAGGGTGGCGGACGGATATATCGCCCTGGCGGATGAAAAAGGGATCAGGATCGTCGCCGACGGATTTCGGTTTACCAATGAAATCCGCCTCGATGCGGCGGAAGAATATCTGTATATCGTTGAGACCACCGGGCAATGCATCTCCCGCATGAAGGTGGGGGCAGACGGATCTCTGTCGCAGCGGGAAATCTTCGGTCCTTCCAAGCTGGGCCGGTTCGGCTTCCCCGACGGCATTGCCTTCGACGCCTTCGGGAATTTATGGGGAACCCTGGTTATGGCGGACCAGCTCTTCTTTCTGACCCCCGCAGGGGAATTCCACGTTATTCTTGACGATGGGAATGAGGAGGCCTCCCTCGCCATGGAAAAGGCCTTTATTGAAGATCGCCTTACCCCGGAGATGATGCTTACTGCGGGCGGTGCGATAGCCCCCTGGTTTGCCAGCATTACCTTCGGCGGCGCCGATCTGCGTACGGTCTATATCGGCAGTCTCAAAGGTACGCGTATCCCGTACTTTTCCGCCCCGGTTCAGGGGCTGCCCATGGTCCACTGGCGGTAAAAAATAAGGATTTGCCGCTTTTTAATGATATTCTTTTCATCCATCAGAATGATTGGTACTATGAGCTTTACGGAGACGGAAGACAAACAATCGGGACGAATTATCTCCGTTGATGTAATGCGGGGGCTTGCTCTGATCCTTATGGTGATGGTCCACTTCATGGTCTATTTAGGTGATGCAGCCGCTGTAGATACGTGGCCCTATTTTCTTTTTAACCACGTCCTGGCCGATTGGGGGGCGGTCTGTTTCCTGATGATGATGGGGATGAGCCAGGAGCTCACGGCACAGAAACATGTCAGGGAAGACAACCTGCTGATATTCAGGCGAACTCTGATCCGTGGGGGCTTCATCTTCCTGGTGGGCATATTAATGCTGGCGCTGGCATGGGGGCCCGGCAAAATCTGGGAATGGGATATCCTGACGCTGATGGGATTTGCCACAGTTATGCTCTTCTTCTGTCGCTTTCTACCTTCGTGGTCGATCCTGGCCATTATCGTGTCGCTGGCCGTTTGCACACCCCTGCTGCGGATGGGGATCGACTTCAATGCCGTCTGGGGTGGAAATTTTGTCAATGTGCCTGTAATATCGCGCTATCTTCCCGGTATCCTTGTTGATCCGGCCAAGGAGTATGAAGTGGCTTGGCGGGCAAAGGATATTATCCAGGGCTTCCTGTTGACGGGGGAATTTCCGGTAATTCCCTGGTTGATCTTCCCGCCGTTGGGATTCGTGCTGGGGAGACGGGTCGTCAACGGGAGAATGCGGCAGGATTTGCCGCTTCTGGTGATCATCGGCAGCTTGCTTGTTGTGCTGGGACTGGGCTGGGCATATGCCGCCATTGGCCGGCCGCAGTCATCCATCATCATCGATTACATTGCGCCCCTTAGCTTTTATCCCGACTCCTTCACTATGATCTGCTACCAGCTCGGGGTGGCCCTTATCGTCTTCAGCACCCTCTTTTACCATTACGATGCACGCAAGCCTGACAAAGAGAAAGTGAGTTTTGTTGTCCGTATCTCCAATCTCACCAGCCGCTCTTCTCTTACTTTTTACTTTTTACATTACCTGTTGATTGGTTGGCCGCTGGTCCTGATCTACCTCCTGACTGGCAAGTATTACAAGTACGAGCTGTTGGGGGCGGTTCCCGCCCTGCTGTGCGGTTTTGCAGCGGTGATTCTGCTGGTGTTGCTGTTGGTCTTCTGGGGGAAACACAAGCACAGGTATAGCCTGGAGTGGTTTTTGGCCGCCCTCACAAAGCGCTTTGCTTCCACCCGAGAAACCATACCTCTCCCGAAAAACTAGACAGGGCAACAAGGTGCATTTTAGTCTGCTATGAGTATGGCCTACATCATCTCCACCACGGTTGTTGCCGTACTTGGTTGTCTCACTCCTCCACACATCGTCCCCGGAGCGATATTGCGTTTATGAGGATTCCGCTGAGCCCTGGCGCGATTGCTGACCGAGGAGTTCGTAAACCTGCACATGGTTTATCTGTCTGGCAACAGTCTCATCGCCGACCTCGAAAGGTTCCACCTTTAGAATCGATTTAATCACCGATTGACAAGTCATCTCCGTGATCAGAATCGAATCGTGCTTGGCCTTGGTCAGTCCCTGGAGGCGGAAAACCATATTGACGGAATCGCCGATGACCGTATAATCCATCTTTTTATCAAATCCGATATTGCCGATCAGGGCTTCCCCCGTGTGGATGCTGATCCCCATGCTGAGGGGCTGATCAGTCAAGTCTCTTACATGATCGTTGATGCCCTTCATGGCCCCCTGCATTTCCAGGGCCGCAGCGATGGCGTTGTCAGCGTCGTAGCCGCTTGAAACGGGGGCCCCGAAAATGGCGAGCAAGCCGTCGCCGAGATATTTATCGACAATGCCCCGGTGTTTGAGGACAATTTCCCCGATCACGCCGAAAAAATGATTCAGGATGGCTACGGTCCGGCTGGGACTGAACTGGAAGGACAAGACGGAGAAGCCCCGCAGATCGATGTTGAGAATGGTCAGCAGGCGAATTTCTTCCGTCACCCCCTCGCCGGTCTGCGAACCGTGGATGATCTTTTCGACCACCTCCTTGGGGACGAATTTCTGGAAGACGTTCCGGATGCCTCTTTCGTGCTCCGCCAGGGACTTGGTCTCCCCATAGAGCCTCGCATTCTCCAAGGCAATGCTGACGGAGGTGGCGATGGATTGGAGGAGCTTCATGTCGCTGTCCATAAAATCGCCGTTAATCTTGTTGAGGACCTCGATAACCCCTAACACCCGACCCTGAGCTATGAGGGGGACGGCCAGGACGGAGCGCGTCTGAAACCCCGTGCTACGGTCGAACTCGGGGTAGAAATAGCGTGAACCGGCCGTATTGGCCACGATCAGAGATTCTCCACGGGCCGCTGCATAACCGGCGATGCCCTGGCCGAGTTTCAGGTGCAGTTTTTTCAGGGCCGCCATATCCACATGGTCGTGGATATTGAAGGCCTCCTTGAAAGCCAGCTGGTCATCTTCCCTGAGCAGGAGCGAGCCGCCTTCGACATCCATGAGGGCGCGGATCATGTTCATCGTCTGCTTGATAACTTCATTGAGATCGAAGGTGGAAGAAGCAAGAATGCTGCCTATCTGTTTGACGAAATCCATCTCCCGGTCCCGCTTGGTGATGGAGGCCTCCAAACGTTCCTTGCCGATGGCAAGGGAAAGGAGGGAGGCCAGCATTTCTATTTTCTCCTCCCCAGCCACGATACCTGCCGGCATTTCACTGCCCAGCAGGAGCACCCCATGCACCTGTCCTCCCATCTTCAGGGGGGCGAGGAGGGCGGCCTGGACAGCGGCGGCGGCGAGGATTGCCATGTCCTCCGGATGGGTTACGGCGGTTAGGTCTCGCAGGATGATGATGTTGCCCTCTTGGAGCACCTTATCGATCAGGGAGCCCTCATAGGGGTAACTTGCCCCTCTACTGAAAGGGGCGGGAGCGTTGGTCTTATATTCCAGAATGGAAACCCGATGGGACGCTTCACTTTCCTTCTCGAAAATGATGGCCAGGTCAAAGGGGATGATGTTGTTGATCTGGTCGAGGAGCGCCTGTAGCAGTTCGCCCTTGGTCAGCGAGGCACTGAAGATCTTCGCGATGTGATCAATTACATCGATTACTTCCTCCTTGTTGCTGTTTTCCTTCATGAGGGAAAGGTTATCGTAGGTAAAAGCGGCATTGCTCAGCAGGGGCGCCAGGATGTCGGCGTCGGCGGTGGTGAAGGGCGCATCCGAGAGTCGCCGGGAAATCGTCAGGACCCCGAAGACATCGTTGATCCCCTTCAAGGGCATGCAGAGAAAGGATTTTGTTCCGTACTCGTCCTTGCTTTTCCTTCCAAAGCGGTCGTCGTGTTCGATGTCTTCGACGAGGAGGGGGGATTTGTTGATGACGGCGAATTTTGCGATACTCTTGGCAAAATCGATCCGGTCGCCGATCTGGAGCTTTTCACCGTGCCCGATGGCGGCATGGACGATAAAGGTGTCCCGCTTGCCTTGCTCGATAATCAGGACCGAGCCGATATCCCCATTGACGAGTCTCATCGCCCGCTCCAGAGTGATATGGAGAAGATCGTCGGATTCGAGGGTTACGTAACACAAGTCCGCCAATTCCTTAAGGGTTGAGATTTGAGTCATCTTCTGGTTGAGAGATACAAACTGTTGATTGAGTTCCGTCTCCAGGGACTGAAAAGAAGAAACGATGCTTTGAATTTCGTCGGAGGCGTTCGTTGGCCCGGTGGCGGTGTTTTTCGGGAAGGCGGTGGAGACCATTTTGGCCAGGGAAGTGATTTTGTCAAAGATGCCTCTGATGATGGTAAAGGCAAAAAGAGAAAAGACAAGTAGTGCCACCAGAAAGAGGGGCAGATCCTCATCGCTGAGAAATTTGTAACGGACGGCAAAGAAGTAAAAGCCGGAAAGGGGGACGAGAAAAAAGAGGGCAAAGATGATCGTGAGCTTATAATACAGCCCTTTGCCTTCCATGGAGAGGTTCGTGAATATTTCTCTGATCTTCATGGACAAAAGCCGCCTTGATAAAGAAAAATTTTTACGTGGGGGGAATTGTAAGAAAAACAGGCCTGTATGTCAATGGAATAATGAACTTGAATGCCGCCGTGGCTGTTAAACCATGGAGCGGCAGGATAATTTATCGTAGGCAGGGGTGCCGATTGTGTGTTAAAGAGCCCCTCATGGAAAAGCCGACAGGATCGGAAAAACGAATAAAGACGGCCTTCATTCTCGGGGCGGGTCTGGGAACGCGCCTGATGCCGCTGACTCGGGAATGTCCCAAACCGCTCTTGCCCCTGCGGGGTCGTCCGCTCATTACCTACGCCATGGACCATCTCCGGCAGGCCGGAATCGAGCGGTTTATCGTCAATACCCACTACCGTGCCGAGGTATATCAGCAGGTCTTTCCGGGTCACGCCTGGCGCGGCATCCCGATTATATTCCGCCATGAGCCGGACCTCCTTGATACGGGGGGAGGATTGAAGAACATAGAAGAACTGCTCGATGACGGCGAGACTTTAATGGTTTACAACGGCGATATTCTGACTGATATCCCCCTCGCGGAGCTGGTGGATCACCATTTCCGAGCCGGGAAAGAGGCGACCCTCGCCCTCCGGAGTAATGGCAACCCGCGGAATGTGAATCTTGACGCCGCAGGAGCTATCTGCGATTTCCGCCAGGTGCTGGGAAATCCCGGGGTGCGGGCCTGCCTTTTCTCGGGGATTTACATCATCGAAAAATCACTCCTGAAAAGGATGAAACGAGGGACCAAACAGGATATCATCCCCGTACTCATAGACATGATCCGGGAAGAGCCGGGAGCGGTGGCGGGAATCGTGATCGACGCCGGGCAGTGGAACGATATCGGAACTCCGGAGAGCTACGATAAACTGAACAATAACGAAGTATTATGACATCAATAGAAAATGAATATGTCGCCTATGCCTGTAAAATCCTCGGTCTTGCCGGGGAGAAGACGGCCCGAATGGCGATCAAGGCGATTACAAAAGGCGGCTCGGACCGGTGCTTTTATCGCCTGTCCATAGGGGATGGCAAAAGTTACCTGTTCATGGCCTATGGCCGCCACCAGGAGGAAAACGCCTACTGGGCGGACATTGCCGCTTTCCTCGCCGCCCTGGGGGTTTCCGTCCCGGCGGTTTACGGACATGACCCGGAGCGGGGCTTCGTCCTCATGGAAGATCTTGGGGAGCGGGATCTCTGGTCGTACCGGCACGAACCCTGGGAGGTGCGCCGCGATCTGTACCGAAAGGTTCTGAAAAGAATCTCTCCCCTTCATACCTTCGCTGCGTGTTCTTCCAACAAGGGAAAAAGGGGGGTGTCCGCAGATGTGTCACCCCCATTGCCCAGGGCAATGAAGGGATATGACCGGGAGCTCTACCGCTGGGAACACGACTATTTTCTCACGCAGTTTGTCGGGGACGTCTGCGGGATAAGTCTTGCCGGGAGGGAAGGGACTATCCTGGGGGAGGAACTGGAGTCCCTGGCCGGAAGGCTGCTGGTGACGGGGCCGGCCCTTGTCCATCGAGATCTTCAATCCCAGAATATCATGATCTGCGGGGGCGAGCCGGTCTTTATCGATTTTCAGGGCCTGCGCCGGGGATCGCTTTTCTATGACCTCGGATCCCTGCTGTGCGACGCCTACGTCCCGTTCACGGAGGAGGAACGGGATGATCTTCTCCGCTATGCCTATGAATTGCTGAATCTGGATCTGGACTGGACCCACTTCCGGGAAGGTTTCCTGGACGGTTCCGCCCAGCGGCTCATGCAGGCCCTGGGAGCCTTTGGTTTTTTAGGATTGAAAAAGGGGAAGAAAGCGTTTCTGGGCCATATTCCCCGGGGAATAGAAAATCTGTGCCGAATGGCCGCCGCTTCCGGGCGGTTGCCGGAGCTTTTGAAACTGGCGGAACGATGTAAGGGGGGTAGACCGAAATGATTACCGTTGCTTTGTGCCGTGATGCCGATGGAGGAGCGGATCAAACCATCGAGCTTCTTGCCTCATCCCCCCTTGTTTCCAGGATACTGGTCGTTCACGATGGCAATCCCCTGTCTGCCTGGCCGAAGTGTCAGGTAATCCATGGGGATACGCTTGCTTCGGGATGGATTCTGGAGGCTGTCCTGAAAAAAGTCCGCACCCGGTATCTCCTCCTGATTACTGAAAAAACGGCCATTGATTTTGGCCCGCGGACCCTGGAAAGACTGGTTGATGTCATGGGGACGACGGGGGCGGGAATGCTTTACAGCGACTATGAGGAAACGACGAGTGATGGTGACCGCAGGGAACGGCCCGTAAATGATTATCAGTTGGGAAGTATCCGGGATGACTTTCATTTTGGTCCGGTACAATTTTTCTCTACCATCGCTGTCCGACAGGCGCTTGCCGACGGTGGCCACCTGCCGGTGGTCAAATATGCCGCTCTGTATGATCTCCGCCTGAAACTTTCCCTGACGGCGCCGATTGTCCATCTGCCGGAGCGCCTTTACTGCCTCGCTGTATCCCCGGAAACGGGTAAAAAGGCTAAACAGGGGGGGAGGGAAAAGAACGGCGATAAATCGCAGCATGGGGAAAGTCATTTTGCCTATGTGGATCCCCGGAATCTTGCCTATCAGCAGGAGATGGAAATGGTGGCCTCAGAGCACCTGCGCCGACTCGGAGCCTGGCTTCCGCCATCATTCAGAAGACTGCCCGCCGATCGAGCGGTTTATCCCGTGGCGGCAAGTGTGGTAATTCCCGTCCGGAACCGGGTAAAGACAATTGCCGACGCCGTCCGCAGCGCCCTGGCCCAGGAAACGGATTTTTCCTTCAATGTCCTCGTGGTGGACAACCATTCCACCGATGGTACGACCTCCATCGTCTCGGAACTGACAAAACGTTATCCCCAGGTACGGCTCCTGGTCCCGGAGCGGCGGGATCTCGGCATCGGCGGTTGCTGGAACGAGGCGGTCTATTCCCCCCATTGTGGGAAATACGCCGCCCAGCTCGATTCCGACGATCTCTATGGAGGTCCGGAGAGCTTGCAGGGGATGGTGGATGCTCTGAGGGGGGGACGCTATGCCGCCATCATCGGGTCTTACACCCTCGTGGACGGGATGGGGAGTGAAATCCCTCCCGGTCTTGTGGATCACCGGGAATGGACGGACGAGAACGGTCGGAACAATGCCCTGCGGGTAAACGGTTTCGGCGCGCCCCGGGCCTTCCGGACGGACATTATCCGGCGTTCGGGCGGGTTCCCGAACGTGAGCTACGGAGAGGATTACGCCGTCTGCCTGAGAATATCCCGGGACTATCGGATCGGCCGGATCTACGATAGCCTTTATTTGTGCCGGCGCTGGGAAGGAAACACCGACGCCGCTCTCTCCATAGAAAGAGCTAATGGGAACGACGCCTACAAAGACAGGCTCCGGACTCTGGAGATCATGGCCAGACAAAAAATGACGGCTTCGTAAAAAGTCCGGATGCTGCGTTGCGCTGCATCCTTCGCCACTGCGGCGTAAGATAAGTACGCCTCATTCCTCATGATTGGCGCGCCTTGCCTGCGGATCTTTTTACGAAGCCGTCGCTTATGACCGTTTTTTCAGCTTTTAAGGGTACATCAAACAATAATGAGGGGTGACAATTTGGAAACAGCGGATTATGAGTTAACGCCGGACAGGATATGGAGCGAATTTGACGGCGCTCCGGGAGGGATGTCCCTGGCATCCATGTGCGGGGAGCTTTTTTCTCAGCAGCTCTTTAACTGGCAGGAGTTCGCCCTCGCCCATATGAATATGAAGGGTGCCTGGCTCCGGGAGATAACTTCCGGGTCGCATACCTTGCTGGTTCAATTCAATCAGGGCCGAACCGTCAGCGCCACTGCCGCCCTTGACGCGGGTACGATCAGGAGACGCCCCTGTTTTCTCTGCGAGTACCATCTGCCGGCGGCTCAGAAGGCGGTCCTTTACCGGGAAACCTTCCTGATTCTTGTCAATCCCTATCCGATCTTTTCGCCCCATTATACCGTCGTGCATGTTAACCATGAGCCCCAGGAGCTTGAGGGACATCTTGGCGCTCTTCTTTCCCTGGCCCATGATCTGGGACCGGCCTTCACGGTCTTTTACAATGGTCCCCGCTGTGGGGCCTCCGCGCCGGATCATCATCATTTTCAGGTCTGCCCGGCGGGAATGTTACCTGTTGAAAGGGCTTGGGAAGAAGAGGAAAGGGAGATCCTGATTGCGGACCGGGATGGCTTGTCATTTGGCGTTCTGAGACTGCCGGGGAGAAACGCCCTTTTCGCGGAAGGAAACGTTCCGGAAACTTTGGAGGCATTTCTGAAGCGGCTGATCAGGGCAATGGGAGAGGTCGTGGGCAGTGAGGAAGAACCCATGCTCAATCTTTTCTGTACGAAAAAAGAGGGACGGTGGCGGCTCCTTATTTTCCCCCGCCGGAAACATCGCCCCGACGCCTATTACCAGGAAGGGAAAAACAGCGTTCTCGTAACGCCCGGGGCTGTGGAGATGGGCGGTTTGCTAATTACGATCCGGGAAGATGATTTCCTTAAAATGACCTCGGCCCTTGCCGAGGAGATCTATCGGGAGGTGTCGCTGCCAACCGAGGTGATTGAAGAAATCGTGAATCGTATGAAGTAGTTGGGATAATGATAAATCCGTCGCTCCTAAACACTCCCTCGTCGAAGGGGAAGGGAATTTTCGTACTTTTAGTGAGTTTGTCATTATTGATTATGCTGACGGGAGGATCCGCTATGACGGGTGAGCAAAATGTTACAGTACCCATTATCGACAGCCGGATGACTTTCCAGGAGGCCATAGCCGGGACCAAGGCCCCGAATGAGGTCGTGGGGGATTTATGTCTGGTGGATGTCCGGTATTATTCTTTCGACGGGATTCTCCATCAGGGGCAGTTGGTTGTTCACAAGGATGTCCGGGCGGATGTAGAGGAGATTTTCCGGCTTATCGAAAGGCTGAGGTTTCCCGTTAACAAGGCCGTCCCCATCATCGTTTATGGCTGGTCCGACAACGCCTCCATGGCGGATAACAACACCTCCGCTTTCAACTACCGGACCGTGGCGGGGACGAAGCGCCTCTCCCGACATGCCTGCGGTCTGGCCGTGGATATCAACCCCTTCCGGAATCCCGTGGTCTATAACAACGGGCGGATATCACCACGTGGCGCCGCTTACCGGCCCGGCGACCCCGGCGTGCTGACTCCTGATCACCCTGTGGTAAGGGAATTCCTCCAGCGGGGTTGGCAGTGGGGGGCCAACTTCAAGTCTATGAAGGACTATCATCACTTCGACAGGATCATGGCAAGGTAGCTCTTGGACTCGAATGTCACAATCCCCAGTCTTTCGGCCAGGGCGAGGAGTTCCTGTTCAATGATCTGTTTGTCTTCCCCCATCTTTTCCAGTTCTACAAAGGTTCCCAGACCCATGACTTCATCGAGGCAGATGGTGGCGCCTTCCAGGTGGAAGACGACGCGTTTTTTTTCGACCACCCCCACCTGCCGGAAACCCAACTTTTCAAAGATGATCTTCATTACCGCATAATCACCGATATCAGTTTCCGCTTCCAAGCGGATCTTGGCCTGTCCGGGTAGCCGGGGTCCCTTGTAGGTCACTCGGCATTGGCCGTTTGTCATCCGCAGGCGCAGGGCTTCGTTGGTTTGGCCGAAATCGCGGGATGGATGCTGATAGTAGTAGTCTGTTTCCTGAAGGATCGGTCCCGCGCCTGCCCCTATCTTTCTGAGGAGTTTCTTCATGGACCCGGGATCGGCGAGAACCGCCTTGATTTCAATTTCGAGCATAGCCCTTGTTTCTTCTCCTTTTTGCGATAGATCCGAAGAGCTTATGATTTTTTGACGAAGGCAAAATTATTTTTCCGTCGTCAAATAACAAATAATATCAAATACTTTGGTGGTGTCGGAGCTCCGGCACCACCTCCGACAGACAAACCCTCCCCTATGCTGGGGAGGTGCTTCTCCTTGTTTTGATGTCCCGGTTCGGAATATGTTAAGAAATAGCGTCCAGTCCTTCCATTTCTTAGTGTATTACCCGGCTTGCGAAGCCTGTGCACTGCGACGGCGTCTGAGGTTTTCCGGGTACCAGGTGCTGAAGAACATGGCCGATACCAAGAGGACGTAAGTGATGGCCTCGTAGACCCAACCGGGCATGGTGGGCTGGATGCTTCGTTGCAAAGCCAGGGAAGCGTTGACTGTAAACACTACTCCCCAAATTGAGGTCATAAAGTAGTTCGTGCGCAGGAACACCGGATTTTTCCACAGGGAAGGGTCCGTGTGCTCACGAGCGTACTCTAGGGTGAAGGGCCGCTTCAGGGCCATGCCCGCCCAGGTGCCCGCGGCCAAGGCGCCGTTGGCCAGCGCGCCCATGTAGTGCACGGCCCACATATTATTCAGAAGGACCACAGCCACAATGGCGTAGGTGAAGAACAGTATGCCCACCCACATGATGACGCCCCGGTGCAGTCGTGCTACGCACATGACCACGGTCAGGACTGCGGCCCCGATAATGCCCACCTTGAGCCGGAACATGGAGTGTTGGGCAATAATCAAAAAGAATAACCACGGTGCGAAACTCAACAGCATTTTTAAGAACGATTTTAAGAACGTCATGAGCACTTCTCCCTTAAGGCTTTAGCTGTTAGCCATCGATGCGGCGATCGTACACGAAAGGCCAACCTCAGCGCACGGTATCTTCCGTTGTCGATCGGTTTCCTAATGATACCAGTCTATTTCAATCATGTATCCGTTGGATAAAGTTCCCAACAGAACCGGTCACAAATATCATAATTATCGAAGAATTAAAACTAATTAATACGGATTGAAGTCCAGCATTCCCATCGCCCTTGACATTTTAATGGTAGGAGGAAGCTATACGTAACAAAATCTGATTTTCTCATTCGATATCAAAATCAAAATAGATTCCCGGGAAGGGTTCGTCTTTGAGAGTGTAATGCCACCATTCCTTATCGTAATTGACGAAGCCTTGCTTTTCCATGAGGGTTTTCAGCAAAGCCCGATGGAGACGCGGGGTCGGTCCGATGGCCTTGTTCAGGGTATGAGAGCTTTCATCGAAGCAATCGAAGCCGGCGCCCATATCGATGCCGTTGTCGCGAAAACGATCCTCATAGGGACGATAGCAGGCCCGGAGATTTTGGTGGGGGATGTATCTTTCCTGGGGTTGGGCAGGAAGGGCGACGATTGTCAGATCAATGGTGCTGCCCCGGCTGTGTCCCGATTTTTCGGCAATGTATCCGTCCCGGAAAAGGTTTTTCTTGTCCACCTGGGGATAAAATTCGTCTTTTGTCTTGGCATCTTCAATGTCGGTGGCCCACCGGACAAAATGGTTAACTGCCTTTTGGGGACGGTAGCAGTCGTAAATTTTCAGGGTCAGTCCGAAAGCGACCAATTCCTTTTGCACGTCGGCCAGGACCTGGGCGGATTTCCGGGTCAAGTAACATTTGGGGGCCTTGTACCCGTCTACCCTCGCTCCCACAAAATTATGGGTAGTATAATACCGGATGTCCATGAGCACATCAGGGATGACGGCGCGGATCTCTGTGAATTCGGCGGGAATAGCATTTTCAGCGGATATGGCGTTTCCCGTACCAAAAAGAAAAAACAAACACCAGATGATCAGGAAGATTTTTTTCAACTTTTCAACTCCTTTTGGGCTGCAAACCCATTATGAACGCTACTTTGACAAATTTACACAGTCCAAATCAATTAGCAAGTATTTTCCATCCCCAGTATTTTCCCGTTCACCGCAGTTGACAATCTCGTCAAGCATCCTAATCTTAGGGGAACGTATTTATCAGGGAGAAAAGATGAAAAGATTCTTTAGTTGCTTATTACTCGTTGTCATTGTCCTGGCGGGTGGATGCCAGAGCGTGAATGGCGATAAACAGGAGGTCAAAAGCGTCATGGAGACAACCAATAGCCAAGTTAAAACAGCCACTTTTGCCGGAGGCTGTTTCTGGTGTACGGAGGTCGATTTTGAAAAGATTTCCGGTGTCGTGAAAGTGATTTCCGGATATACGGGTGGATCGAAGGACAAGCCGACCTATGAGGAGGTTGCTGTGGGGAAAACCGGACATGTAGAGGCTGTTCAGGTTTATTACGATCCTGCAAAGACTAGCTACGATCAGCTTCTTGATGTCTTCTGGCGCCATGTCGATCCCACCGATGGAGGAGGGCAGTTCGTAGACCGGGGTTCCCAGTACTGCAGCGCGATTTTTTATCACAGTGACGATCAGCGGCAGGCCGCCGAGAAGTCCAAAGAAGTTCTGAATAAATCCGGACGGTTTGATAAGCCGATTATGACGAAAATTCTCCCCTTTGGCAAGTTCTATGAAGCGGAGGCCTACCATGCCCCTGGAGCCCGCCAATATTAAGGAAACGAAAGACGGGAGACTGTTACTGACCCGTACGGAAGTCCGGAGCCTTCAGGGAGATTCTCATCTTGGCCATGTTTTCCCCGATGGACCTAAGCCGACTGGTCAGCGGTACTGCATGAATTCGGCGGCCCTGCGTTTCATCCCCAAGGAAAATCTGGATAAGGAAGGATACGGCCAATACCGGAAGCTATTCCCCTGAACTTGCATAAATTGGCCATCATGGCGATAAGGCAATGACGGATATTTTGCATTGTGAAACTCAATCCAGCCGCTTATGGAAACGCAGGACGGCGGCGGTGAAGACCGCCAGGCCCAGGATGGTCAGGGCGACATACTGGGGCCAGAGGACATCCATGCCCACGCCTTTGAGGAAGATGCCCCGGATGATCACCAGGATGTAGCGAAACGGATTCAGGTAGGTCAGCCATTGGACGACGATGGGCATATTGGCGATGGGAAAGACAAACCCAGAGAGGAGAAACGATGGTTGAATGAAGAAAAAGGTCGTCATCATGGCCTGCTGCTGGGTGGCGGATATGGTTGAGATGAACAGGCCGATTCCCATCGTGCTGACAAGAAAGAGGCAGATAGCGAGGAAAAACAGGGGCAGGCTTCCCCTGATGGGCAGCTCGAACCAGTAAACGGCAAAGAGGAGCACACAAATCATCTGGATAAGGGAGATGATGATGTAGGGGATGGTTTTCCCCATGATCAGCTCATAAGGTTTCATCGGTGTCACGATAAGCTGCTCCATTGTTCCCCCCTCCTTTTCCTTGATGACCGCCATGGAGGTAAAGAGGAGCGAGATCAGCATGACGATGAAGGCGACGATTCCGGGCACGAAGAAATGTCGGCTGTAGAGATTGGGATTGTACCAGGTCCGCAGGCGGCCATCGATGCGCCCATACGTCATCTGGACCGGGTAAAGATCGTGGAGGAACTGGCGGTTCAGGCGCTCCATAACCGTCATGACGTAGGAGACCCGGATCGCCGTCATGTTGCTTACCGTGCCGTCGGCAAGGATCTGGATTTCCGCCGTTTCCCCCCGGCGGATCTTCCGGCTGAGCTCCGGACCGATCTTGATGCCGATGTCCACTTTCCCGCGCAGGAGCAGGTTTTCCATCTCCTTGGGATCATTGACGACATTGCTGATCTGAAACATGCCGTTGGCGCTGAAGGCATCGACTATCGTCCGGCTTTCCGCGGTGTGGGAGAGATCGAGAAGGGCGACGCGGATGCTGGTGATGTCAAAATTTACCACATAGCCGAAAATCAGGATCTGAATAAGGGGGGCCATGATCAGGATGGGGCGGTTCCGCTTGTCCCGGAAGAGTTGAATGAATTCTTTACGGACGAGTTCCCGTATTCGCAGGAAGCTCATGCTACATTCCCTCCCGTTTCAGGACGATGACATTGAGGATGGCAAGGATTGCGGCCATGACAAAAAGGACGGCGAAACTCGGCCAGAGATAGGTGATATCAAGGTTTTTCATGTAAATGCCCTTGAGGATATTGATAAAGTACCGGGCCGGAACAATGTAGGTAATGGTCTGGATTACCGGGGGCATGTTCAGGACGGGAAAGACGAAATCGGAAAGGAGCATGGAAGGGAGAAAGGTTACAATGGGCGACACCTGATTGGCAACGAGCTGGGATTTTGTGGCTGAGGAGATGAGGAGCCCCAAGGTGATCGCGACCGCCAGATACAGGGACGAAGCTGTGATCATGAGCCAGAAATTTGCTTTCATGACGATCCCGAAAAGGACCTGCCCCATGAGGACGGCAATAAGGACGTCGGCCAGAGTGATAAAAAAATAGGGGATAGCCTTGCCGATGATGAACTCTCCGGCGCTGATGGGAAGCGATTTGATCGTCTCCATGGTTCCGTTTTCATACTCCCGGGCAATGACCAGCGACGTCAGCATGGCCCCGACAATCATGATGATGACGGCAATGATGCCGGGGACAATGAAATTTCTGCTCTCCAGGTCCTCGTTGAACCAGATGCGGATACGGCCCTCGAGGGGCGGGTTCATCTGCTCCTGTCCCTGACGATTCAGGAAATTATGGAGATATTTGGTGTTTTCCCGCTCCAGGAAGGCGGTGATATAGCCGGCGGAGATATTGGCAAAGTTAGGATCGCTGCCGTCGAGGAGGACCTGCAGCGGCGCCTCCCGGTCGGCCTGGATGTTCTTCGTCCAGTCCGGGGGAATGACGAGGGCCAGGGTTGTCCGGCCGTGATCGAGCCAATCCGCTGCCTCCGCGGAGTTCTTCAGATGGGCGACGACCTGGAAATAGGGAGAGGCGTCCAGGCGGCGGACAAGATCCCGGCTTTGTTTGGTTCCGTCGTAATCCACAATTACCGTCCGGACATCTTCCACATCCAGACTCAGGGCGTAGCCGAACAGCAGGATCAGGATCAGGGGGATGGCGAAGGCCAGGTAAAGACTACGGTAATCCCTGATCAGATGATAAAATTCCTTGCGGGTTATTGCGGCGATCTTTCTGAGATTCATTTTCAGTTTTTCATTAAGGTAATAAAAGCGTCGTTTAGATCTGCATTCTTGTTATCCGGGCATGCCTCCAGAATGATCTCGTCCGGGCTTCCCGCCGCGACAATGACTCCCTGGTTGATCATGACAACCCGCTCGCAATGGCGGGCTTCGTCCATGTAATGGGTCGTAACGAAGATGGTGATGCCTTGGGAGGCCAACTGGCGGATAAAGTCCCAGAAATGTTGCCTCGTCAGGGGATCGACGCCGGACGTCGGCTCGTCCAGAAAAAGAATGTCCGGTTTGTGCAACAGGGCGCAACCGAGAGCGAGGCGCTGACGCCAGCCCTGGGGCAGTTCCCGGGTCAGGCGGTTACGGACGTCCCCCAGTTGGGTCATTTCCAGAACCCAGGCGATCCGTTCCTCCCAGAGAGTCGGCGAGACGTTATATATTCCGAGATAAAAGCGGATATTTTCGAAGGGACTCAGATCCTCGTAAAGGGAGAATTTCTGGGACATATAACCGATGGATTGCTTTATTTCCTCGGGTTGCCGGAAGATGTCATAGCCAGCGACAGTTCCCTGACCGGCCGTGGGGATGAGGATGCCGCAGAGCATGCGGATGGTCGTTGATTTGCCGGAGCCGTTGGAACCCAGAAATCCGAAAATTTCCCCCCGCCGGACGGTGAAGGTCACCTTGTTGACGGCGACAAACTTGCCGAAGCGCTTCTCAAGGTTTTTGACCTGAATGGCGTCGCTGTTTCCTGATTTACCGATTGCATTCATGTTTTGAATGTAAAGGTGTCTTTCGCGATATCGCCATCCGCCTCCTGAAGACGACTGATCATGGCCGCCTCCAGAGTAGGGGAGGAGGACCGGATTGCCGCCGGCGTCGCGATGTCAATTACTTGCGCCTTGTGCATCATCGCCAGATTATCGCACTTTTCTCCCTCATCGAGATAGGCGGTGGAAACGATAATCGTCATCCCTTGCCGGCGCATTTCATCAAGAATATCCCAGAATTCCTGGCGAGAGACAGGATCGACGCCGTTGGTCGGCTCGTCGAGAATAAGGAGACCTGGCTCATGGATCAGCACGCAGGCTAGCCCCAATTTCTGTTTCATTCCCCCGGAGAGGGCGCCGGCCGGCCGATCGGTAAAGGGCAGCAAATTGGAGAATCCCAGATACTTTTCCCGCCTCTTCTTACGTTCTTCCCTGGGAATGCCGAAGATGTCCATGAAAAATTGGAGATTCTCATCCACCGTCAGATCCGGATAAAGTCCAAAACGCTGGGGCATGTAGCCGATGAGATTCTTGACCTTTCTCTTCTCCGTTACGACGTCCATGCCGGCGATGAGGATCTTGCCCGCTGTTGGTTTTATCATCGTGGCGACCATGCGGAGGAGGGTGGATTTGCCTGCCCCATCCGAGCCGACGAGGCCAAAGATATCTCCTTTTTCGATGAGCATGGATACATCCCGGACGGCCTCGACTTCCCCAAAGCGCATGGAGACATGATCGATGATGACGAAAGGTGAAGCTGCCTGTTCTGGTTTCACCTGAAAATTTAACTTTCTCCCTCCCCTTCAAGGGGAGGGCCGGGGTGGGGATGGGTCTTATGATTAATAGGGGCTCTGTCCCTAATTAAAATTTATTTCAGCCAGGCGTCGGCAGGCATGCCGGTTTTTAACTCATAGCTGGGATTCGGGATCGAGACCTTCACGAGGTAAACGAGCTTAACCCGCTCCTTTTGTGTCTGGATGATTTTGGGGGTGAATTCGCCTTCCGGGGATACGAACGAAACCGTTCCCTTGAAGATGCGGTTTGGGAAGGTGTCAATCTTCACATCCACCGCCTGTCCAGGTTTGACCTTGCCAATGGCCGTCTCTTCCACGAAGATTTTCAGATCGACATTGGACAGATTTGCCAAGTTGAAAACCTCCCGGCTGGGAGAGACGACTTCGCCGGGTTCGATATTGCGGCTGGTGATGACGCCGTCGAAAGGGGCGTGCAATTTCGTGTACGCCGTCTGGATGTTAGCCTGCTCGCGGACCGCCCTGGCAAACTGGACCTGGGCTTGGGCGGCCTCGATGTCCTTCCTGGTCATCTCGATTTTTTGCAGATTGCTCTTGGCCTGGCGGAGAACGGCCTCACTTTCCGTCAGTCGGGAAGAGGCGGTGTCATAGTGAAGCCGCACAGTGTCCCATTCCTTTTCCGCGATAACCCGCCGCTGAAAAAGGGCGTCATACCGTCCCTTGTTCTTTTTGGTATCTTCCATAACCTTCCGGGTGCTGGACACGTTCGCCTCCGCCCGCACGACATCGGCGGGAAGGGTGCTCTGATAGACATTGAGGAGCGTCTCAAGTTGCTGCTGGCCTTTGATGGCCCGGTCGAGAGAGGCCTCGGCCTGATCGAAGCGGTTCTGAAATTCCGAGGCGTCGAGTTCGGCCAGGACCTGGTTCTTCGTGACGGCCTGTCCTTCCTTGACATGGACAACGGTCACTCTCCCGTTCGCCTGGAAGGCGATCTTTGCGTCCTTGGCCTCGATGACGCCGGAATAGTAGAGTTCGCTATGTTTGTTTTTCCATTGTCCATAGTAGACGTATCCCCCCACGCCGAGGAGGAGCACAATGAAAATAATTAGAATTATTCTCTTTTTCATTTGATTTCTCCCATTGCCCTCTCGAGACGGGCCTGATTGATGAAGTAATCCCCCAGGGCCGTGAAATAATCCGATTTCGCCTTGGTGAGCAGGGTCTGGGCGTCCAGCACATCTGTTGATGTGGCTATCTGTTCCTTGTAGCGCTCATTGTTGATGCGGAAATTCTCCTCCGCCTGATCGATTGACTTCTGGGCGACAAATACCTGTTTTTCCGATTCCCGGACGAGAATATAGGCCGCTTTTACTTCAAAGGCAACTTTGTCCCTTTCATGGGCCAGCAAGCTGGTGGCCTGATTTTGCCTTGCCTGCCGGGAGTCCACCTGATTTTTCGTCTTTCCCCATTCCCAGAAGGCCCAGTCGGCCCTGGCCATAAGGTACCAGGTCTCCATGCTTTTATAAGGGCTGCCCTGAAGACTTCCCGAATCGCCGAAACGCTCATAATGCCCCACAGCGCTGACGGTGGGGAAGAAGTCACCTCTGGCCACCTTGACGTATTCTTTGGCCTGTTCCACCTTGAGGGAATATGCCTTGATTTCGGGACGTTTATCGAAGGCTGTCTGAAAACAGAACTCGACGGTTTTCTCAAAGGGACGGTAATTGAGGATGTCCTCCACTTCGACGGAATCATTGATGTTTCTCCGCAGGAGGGTGTTGAAACGGGCCTTGGCTATTTCCACACTGTTTTCCGCCTTGACCAGGTTGTGTTCGCCGTTGGCCACATGGACCTCCGATTGGAGGAGGTCGTTTTTCGGGATCAGGCCGACGTCAAAGAAGTTCTGCGCCTCGTTGCGGTGCGATTTCAATTGTTCCACCGCCTGCCGTGCGACGGCAAGAATTTTCTCGGCCTTGAGAATGTGGAAGTAAGCAGCCTTGACCTCTTCGACGATATTCTGGGTCGTAGCGGATTCATCAACCCTGGCGATATCCTCGCCTTTCTTGTTGGCCTGGTAATTGGCCGCAATGGACCCGCCGGCGAAGATCGGCTGCCGGACCTCCAGGGCCCAACTGTAGTTGTCCGGAGTACCCATGATGACCTGACCGCCGGTCGTCGTCAGAGGAGCAGGAAGCAAGGGAGAGGTTATTGACGTCGGCGGCATATTTACCCAGGGCGCTTCATTGAGTCTCATGTAGCTGTATGAGGTGCTCAGCTTGGGAAGAAATCCGGTGAAAGCCTCTTTTTTCTGGGCCTCCGCCCCCTTGACCCCTTCCTTGGCCGCCTGGATGACCATGCTCTGGTTCAGGGCCAGATCGATACTGCTTTCCAGGGTGAATTTGTCGGGCGATTTTCCCGGAGGTCCGTTCTGAGCCGTTGCTGATGTTGCCGTAAGTCCAATGACGAGTATGATCGCAACAGCCAGAACGAAGGAGTAATTAGGGACAGAGCCCTCATTAATACTCGTGCATTTAATAGGGGCTCTGTCCCTAATTACTATCTTTCCTGTCAGTCGGAACATTTTCTCCACCCTGCTTTAGTTGTTCTCCGGCGTTTTTTTAACAGCCTTTAAAATTAAGGTTGATATCTCTCCGACAATTTTATCTGAGACATTCAAATCAAGTATGCCAACAGAATCGAGACGCTGGGCATATTTAGCCCTAATGGGGGCGCTGCTCCTATACAGGACAGTGGCGCCCACAACCATCATATGGATGATAAAGGGCGTTGCCTCGACAAATATGCCCTTCGAACGCCCCTCCTCAAGGATGGTGCCGATGATGCCGATAAGACGGGCAAAATCGTTCGCCACAAGTTGCGGGAAGTTTGTTCCTCCCGAGGCGACTTCCCGGAGCATGATAGGGGGCATCAACGGATTATTTTCTACAAAGCCGGCGAAACTACGGATATAAGCCGACAATTTTTCTTCAGGGGTTTGCGCTGCTTCAACGGCCTGGAATATGGCATCGGCGATGTGTCCGATGGCGTTGTGAAGGACTTGCGCGTACAGCGCCTCCTTGTCGCCAACGTGGTAATAGATCATGGCCTTGTTCACGCCGGCCCGTTTGGCGATTTCGTCTACCCGGGCGCCGCTGAATCCCACCGCCGAAAAGACCTGCATTGCCGCATTAAGAATCCGCTGTTCTGTTGTCTCTTGCTTATCCGTCATTTTCCATCAATCCTACCGACTGTTCATTTTAACCAACTGGTTAGTAATAGGCAGGGGGATCTTTGTCAAGAAATTATTTTTCGAGGGCGATTTTCAGGACGTCCATCATGTCTTCGACGAGGTGGAAGTCGATATCCTTGCGAATCTTAGGAGGGATATCGGCCAGGTCCTTCTTGTTCCACTTGGGGAGGATGATGGTCTTGACGCCAGCCCGGTGGGCAGCGAGGACCTTCTCTTTAATCCCGCCTACAGGGAGCACCAACCCCCGCAAGGTGATTTCGCCGGTCATGGCTAGATCCTTTTTCACCAGTTTGTTGGTTAAAAGCGACGTCAGGGCCGTCATGATCGTAACCCCTGCCGAGGGGCCGTCTTTTTGTATGGCCCCGGAAGGAACGTGGATATGAATATCCACATCCTCAAAAAAATCCTTCGCTATACCCAGGGCCTCGGCGTTGGTCCGGATAAAACTCAGGGCCGCTGTTGCCGATTCCTTCATGACATCCCCCAATTGCCCCGTCAGGGTCAGTCCCTTTTTGCCCTTCATGGCTGTCGCTTCGATGAACAGGAGATCTCCGCCCACGGGCGTCCAGGCCAGGCCCATAACTACACCGGGCTTCGATGTCCGGGCGGTGACTTCCGAGGTGACCCGTTCCGGTCCCAGGTAGCGGTGAATGTCCTTGTGGCGGATCGTCGCCTTTTCCATCACCCCTTCTGCGACCTGGCTTGCCACGCCCCTGCATACAGAGGCAATCTCCCTTTCCAGGTTTCTTACCCCGGCTTCCCGGGTATAACTGCTGATAATCAGGCGGATGGCCCCTCTGGTAAAGGAAATCTGTCCCTGTTGGAGGCCGTTTTCCGTGATCTGCCTTGGAAGGAGATACTTCTCGGCGATGTGGAGCTTTTCATCTACAGTGTAACTCACCAGTTCGATGATCTCCAGGCGGTCCCGCAGGGCCGGCGGAATGGTATCCATGATGTTCGCCGTCGTGATGAACATGACGTGGGACAGATCGAAGGGGATGTCCAGATAATGGTCCATGAACGAGAAGTTCTGGGCTGGATCGAGGACCTCCAGGAGGGCTGATGAGGGATCGCCCCGAAAATCGCTGCCCACCTTGTCGATCTCGTCAAGCATGAAAACGGGATTATTGGATTCCGCCCGGCGGATGCTCTGGATGATCCGGCCCGGCAGGGCGCCGATGTAGGTGCGCCGGTGACCGCGAATCTCCGCCTCGTCCCGGACGCCTCCCAGGGCGATGCGGACGAACTTCCTTCCCAGGGCGCGGGCAATGGACTGCCCCAGGGACGTCTTTCCCGTACCGGGCGGTCCGACGAGGCAGAGGATTGGCCCTTTTGCGTCGGACTTCAGCTTTCGGACGGCAAGGTACTCGATGATTCGCTTTTTCGGCTTCTCCAGGCCGTAGTGGTCTTCCTCCAGGACCTTCCGGGCCTTCCGGATATCCAGATTGTCTTCCGTCCCCTCCCGCCAGGGCAGGGTAAGAATCCAATCCAGATAGGTTGAGGCGACGGTGTATTCTGCCGAGGACGGATGCA